>Ga0209489_104611_pt1 | contig 25160 bp, 13 predicted proteins | sample SiratrowhiteBW_FD_187527 | JGI IMG/M metagenome (GOLD analysis project Ga0209489, IMG submission 187527) | Root nodule microbial communities of legume samples collected from California, USA - Siratro white BW (SPAdes) (version 2) | ecosystem: Host-associated > Plants > Roots > Nodule | place...
TTTTTTTTTTTTTTTTCAAACATTGCTAAGTCATTCGTTTTGTATAAGCTTTGGTGAATAATTTATGAAAAAAATCATGTAATTAGATGTGATAAGCCAACTTGATTATATACTTTCTTATAGTAAACCACGTTCTTTATTTAGAGAATTCTTTTATAGGAACATTACGGTATATTATATTTGGATGCTAATGTCCTTTGCAAGAAAAAAATCTCACTGATGAAGGCTTTTGCAAATTTGTTTCCCTCCACAAAAAGACAAAACAATGTGGTTGGTTTGAGGTTAAAGTACTAACACGTAGTAACACATGAATAACAAAATCGATTAATTACTATGTTTGTAGAAATTTTTAAGCCTGTGGAGGAATATTCGTGGCATATTCCAGAAGTGACCCTCTGCGTCTGTTCTACGCCGTGAGGTTCGGCATGTTCTCACACGTAGAATTTTTTTTTTTCTTTCTTCTTTCTGTGTATCATATGTCACTCTATTCAAATGTTGCAAACGTTGAATCTGAATATAGGATTTGATGTGATGTACATTTCCAGAAGAGACGGCTAAGGAAAACCAATATTGACTTTTATACTAATAAAATTAGTTCCACATAGCATGTTGACTAACAAACTTTGACAAGTTCATCTTGTTGAACCCAATTTCTAGAGTCATCGTTTTGGTTTCTTTTCCTTTGGGCTAAGTAAACAAACATGTAAATTGTAACGAACCATAGTTGAGACCTTCAAGCAAAACCATAGAACTGAACAATTTTACAAGCTTCAGTTTTTTTGACAAGAACTTCATTAGCTTTCACGTTATGCAAAACCCAGTTCTATAATTGAATTCTCATTCGGTAAAGGGAGAAAACTTTGAAGGAGGCAGAGAAATGAAAACATATATAACAAAAGCTTAAATTTTTATTGATGTTCACATGTATAAGTAGAACAGTAGTCAGATTCTATTGTGTGAACTAACTCAAACATTCTTGAGAGAAGAGAAAGGCTAAAACATAAAGGAGCATAAAAGAAAAGAGGGTCCCTTTAACGATAATTTACATTTTTTCCTAACGGAGACATGAAAAGATCAATCAGTTTTATTCCTCTTTTTCCTTGAACTGAGTGAAAAGATGTAGCATGATTCATGCGGTTGATCTCACTGAAATAAGACATCAACAAGTGAGTGGAACGATGTGGTGTGACACATGCAGCCAAATTCACCTAGAAAGATAAGAACTTTGTTGATTCAAGAAGAGTCTGAGACATTTTCTTGTTCATCTTCAGTGATCCAAAGCAGCCAAGAAAGAGGGTCTGAGGAGAATTTGGAGACCTTGTTGTCAACAGCAGAAAGAGATTGGTTGTTTTGAGTGTAAACAAGAGAAGAAGTAGAAGGGGTGGCATTGGTCCTAGGTGGTTGTTGGTGTTGAGTGTGTTCTTGAGGATTAGGGGTTTGGAGAGGAAGAACAGTGGGTTTAGGAGAAGCTTGTTGTGGTTGTGGACGAGGGTACAAGAGATCAGTGGGGAAGAAGTTGTATTGTTGAAGGCCAGCCATGGAAAGAAGTTTTTGAATTGATCAAAGAGAGAGAGAGAGAGAAAATGAGTAGTGATAGAAAATGAAAAGAAAAGCTTGTTGAGTATCTATGTTTCTTAGAACAATTTGTTGGTTGGGTTTGGAATTTATAGAGAGAAAAGAAAGATGAAGAGAGAGAGTGATGTCAACATTTTTGGCTTGGTGGCTTGGGAATCTCAAGGGGAGTTTTCTTGGAGAAGGTGTTAGAATAATTTTGCTTATTTTTTGTTTTCTTGCATAATGTTATCATTCAACGGTGTTTACTATCACTTAATGTTTTTCTTTTCATTTTTGTATGTAATTTGGATTTGGAAGTTCTGCTTTTGTGATGTTCTATATGAAGTAAGTTAAATTTATTGACATTTTAATTTTGTGTATTTTATTTGTTTAATAAAATTATGTTAACGAACAAGGAGAATATTTATATTTTTTCTCGTGTTAGTGAAAACTAATTTATCAATATGCAAGTAAGAAAGTACACAAACGTGTTATGATTTGTTTGGTTGGAATTGGAAAATTGAAAAAGTGAATGATTAATTTGGAGAAAAAAATAAATGGAAATGGAGCAATTTGATTAAATGGGAGAGATTTAACTAGAATATTTATTGATGTATCTTATGGATTTGAACTAATGAATGAAAATTGATAATTTTTTTTAACGTAATGTCAATATTCTTTAAAGTATAAAAATTTTTAGGTTAAAAAAAGAAAAAACCAATAGTAGAAAAATTAAAATAGATTATTCATTAAAAATATTATTGATTTAAGAATATTATTTATTAGCTGATATTAATAATTACTTAAAAAACAGTGTGCATGTAACTATTATAATTGAAGATAAATTAATAATTTTTCAAATAATATCTGTAAATTTATATTTTTTTTTTCTCATTTATACTCAAATTTGTTTTTTAAAACTTTTCCGATGGGTTATCTTAAATCACTCAAAATATAAGTATATAAAATTCTCATAAAGCATCTTATATAATTCCTGGTAAATAAATAGTGTTAGAATTGACACCATTTAATTGTGCCATCTATTACGGTTAAATATATAATAATAAGGGTAAATTAGTTTACTACAGCAAGTTTTTAGTGAACAAGAAAAAAACTACAATTTTAGGACAATAATTCTAATTATGTTACTTTTATTTGAGTTTTCTATTATAATTGAACACATATTTGGTATTATGATGCATGTTTATTAAAGAAAAAATTAATGTTAATATATAATTAAATTTAAAGAAAGAAAATAGTAAAAATTTCCTTTCAAGAAAGGTAACTTTTTTTTTTTTAATAATAAACACACGCTGATAATTATTGAAAACTATGTGCGTGTTCAATTATCTTAACTATTAACGAAATTTGGAAAAAAAATTAATGAAATTAAAGTTTTTGTATTAATATTCTAATGTTTTTTAATTAAAAGTAAAATATTTTAATACTTGTTATGTTCTTGTGCGGTCTTTTTTATTGTGTGATCATTATATGATTGTTGTCCATATTAAGTTTTAAAGAGGTTCTCGATTTTCAATCAAGTAAGAGACGTACTTATACAATATACTCTGATACTAAACTCAATTTTTAAAATTAGAGATTTTTTAGGAATAGATAAAAAAATAATTTTAATGTGATTGATTTGGCTTTTAATAACTTTGTCATTGTGTTATTATCAGAAATATCATGTTGAATAATATAAGATTTTTGCATGATGGAATAATATTTAACCCATGCTTAGACTAAAAACATTTCAACTCATTGTTTATATATAATGTCATTTTGAACAATCATCTCAATATTAATTTGTTTTTATGTTTTAAAGAGAGGGATATTTGTTCATACCATTTTTCTTTTCCATATATATTTGTTGTATTTTTATTAATTAAAAAAAACACTTAAGGTTTGTGTTTACATGAACAATAGACGAGTAGACATGTAAAAGAACAATTTTGATTTGGAAGAGAATAGAAGAGTAGACGTGTAAAAGAACAATTTTGATTTGGAAGAGAATGGAAGAGCAAAGTAAAAAGAGACAAGGAAATAAAGAGAAAACAAAAAAAATCCAAGTTAACACACATAATTCAATAGTTCAAGAATAACAAAATACTTATATGAATGATTGAAATTCATAAAAATATAGTTAAACTATATTATATGAATAATGAAAATGTAGTTAAATTATATAATATGAATAAGACGTAAACCTTATTTTATAAAACTCAACTATACCTAAAAGAAACCATAGAGAAATGAGTCAAACATTTTGATTCCCAATTGTTGATCATGAGACTTATTCCAATATAAAAACAGATCAAAATATATATAAAAAAATAGAAAATTTGGGTGAAATTTGAAACAAGTATTACTGTGTTAGCCATATGTTAACATTAAGCATCTTTGTAGAAGAGAATATAAGTATTATTGTTTGGTTTCTATTCCGCCAAAAAAAAAAAAAAACGAATTTCTTTTGAGGTTTAGATGCCCAAAATTGTGGAATAGAGGTAGCCAAGTACTCAGATTCAAGCCATAACTCACATTTTCATTATTTTCATTTCAAGATTGTTTTCCAACCATAATATTATTTCATGACAAAAAAGGCATTTATTCACAAAATGAACATAATTTTTAAGACCATTGTTTTTTTTTATATATATACACACACAAAATAATATAAACATAAGTCAGGATTTAATTATTATCAGAACACTTACGAATTTATTGTTTACATAAACATTGATTTTTTTTTAATTTAACTGTTGAATTAACAGATATTATGGGATATATATTAAGCTCGTTAAATTTTAAGAAAAATTTACAAAAATGATACTCTGTTTGGTTGCATATTAATTTTCTATTATAATATCTAATAACACTTTTCAGAAACTAAATATATGTGAATATTGAATATTAACTATAGTAGTTACCTAGTATTTGATTAATCTAAAATTTTATATCTATTTATGACATGAATATCACCAGATTTGAAGGTATTGTAATGATAGTATGAGAGTTAAGTTATTTGGGAACTTAACTCACATAAACTTGCTTAAATTTATGTATTGTAAAACAAATCAAACAAAGTTTAACTTTTGGTTTGATTATACGAAATCGTTTCAGTTTGAACTTTATATACGTACTTCACATTAAAAAAGTATGGAAAAATTACAAATAAAAATGAATTTTAGTAATTTTAAAAGAAATTCTTAAAATAGTCATATAAATCATTTACAAATATGTTTCTTTTTTTACATATTAAATTAAATTTACTTATTTTTTAATTCTTATGAAGCAGTTAAAAAATTATCTACAAGACGAGAGGTAATATATAAAAGAGCTATAATTAATAAATTATATTTTTTCTTTTAAAATTACCAAAACATATTGTATATTCTTTGAAAATGTTATATTTTGTACAAATTCAAAATTTATTAAATTTAGCTTATATAAATGACTTGTAAGTTATATATATATATATATATATATATTAATTTTGTCAATTAGTTATAAAATCTATTTGTCTCATGGATAATCTTATATGCATAAAATATTTCAACATTATATTCAATTTAAAAAGTGAGGATAAACTATTGAGATAGAAAAATTTATTCATAAACTTGTTCAAAGGCTTTTTTACTATATAATTGTTCAAAGCTCTCTTTTACTAAATAAAGTAATTATGAGGTTAATTATCTTAGAGTAATCTTTATTTGAGTTTTGTTTATAAGATGATAGGTACAATTTTAAAATTTGTTTATGAGATTATAACTGTAATTTTAATCCACTATTGTGGTAGTAAAATGGATTCACATGAATCATAGTTACTAAGACAGTAAAAGAATGGTAACAGGTCTAATAATATAGATATTCATAGTTTTATCGGATAATGTTAACAAAAATGATCACTGTTCTCATAATTGTAAAGTTTTGTACAACCACATTCCATCTATTATAGTCCTGAGAATAATAATTATCATTGTTTAACATATGAAAATGTCATGTGCGTACGTTTAACTTTTTTCTATCATTCTATAAAAAACAAATGATACATATGAAAAACACAGGAAGTGAGAACAATTATAGGATAATAAAGTATATAGCACAGATGATATAAATATATATGGCAAAGTCGATAAAATTAGTCAAACTCGTTAACACAAGCATATATTATACAATTAGTTAGAATCAATGATGAAGCAAGTAGTCAGATTTACTGATACAAATACAGATGATGTAATTAGCCACACTTAGATGATATAGATATAAATGATACAATTAGTCAAACTTGTTGCTATAAGTATATATAATATTAATAGTCAAACTAACTGGTGCAAACACAGATGGTACAAATAGTCAAACTCATTGATACAATCAAACTCATTGATATATGCACAAATGATACTACAAGTAAAGATGATTAGTCAAACTCACTATTTGATTCATGTGCATTAATTAAAATTATTTTTGTAATGACTAATAAGGATAAACATCCATATCAAATTTTACTCATTTCAATCCTGGAGGTCCAACTTTCAGTTACATATAATTTAATTTGGATTTTTATCAAAATTGAGTCAACCGTAAAGTAAAACATACAATTCAACCCACTATTTGATTCAAGTGTAATAATTTAAATAATTCAAGTAGTGACTAGTCAGGATAAATGAGTTTATCAAATCTCGCTTATTTAAATTATCAAGGTCCAACCTTCAACTACATTTAATTTAAATTTGCTCTCCCTTAAGATAGTGTGACTTCATATGTAAGATAGGCTGATAATACACTTTTTAAGTTAAAGGAATATCAATCAAACAAAATAATGAGATTAGGAATACCTTACTTTATATCAAACATAAGGAAAAATAGAAAGTTCTTTATCTAGGTCAATATATATATTAATCAAACAAAAAAATAAAAATATGGACAAACATAGTAATTATAACATCTCTGTTTTTAAATAAATATATTAATTATTTTATCTTTATCTTAAAATAAGAGTTAGAAAATCTTAAACTTTAATTCATGTTATGAAGTTATTATTTTAAGAATATTTTATATTTTAGATAAAATTTTAAAAAAATTAAGTATTTTTAAGAAAAATAGTGATTAAATAAAATGAAAAAAATAAGAATAAAAAATAAAGTTATTAATATATATAAAGATATTTAATAAAATATTAAAAAGATCATTAAGAAAAAGAAAGGGAGAAGAAAAAGAAGAAATAACGTGTGTGTGCAAAGCTTATCTTAAAGGATAAGCAAATGAGTTCAAGAAAACATGAAGAAAAATGAAAAAGAAAGAAACAATGAGATAAGAAGAAGAGATAAGGATGGAAGGTAAAAAAATCTACTTGCATTAAATGCAAGAGATAAAAAATAATTTAAAATAATAATAGTAATAAAATAAAATTAAAGTTATAAATAAGAGAAGAAGAATGAACATAAAGAAGAGAAGAAGGAGAGAGGGAAAGAGAAGGAAGAGAGAGAAAAGACAAGAAAGCAAGAGGAAAGAGAGAGAAAAAAGAAAAGAAAGAGGAGAGAGAAGGAAGAGAGAGAAAGAAAAAGAGAGGGAGAGAGAGGAAAATAGAAAGGAGATTCGAAACAAGAGAAATAAGGATCTGTAACTTTATTTCTAGTATATCTCTTCATTTAAAGGTAAGGGGGGAGTGAGATTAACCTTTGTCTATATTAATCTTAATAAACTTATGTTTGATTTATTAATGTTTTAGTTATTTTAATCTATCTTGAACTATACATTATCTTATTCTCTATTTATTTTATCTTCAGTTACGAAGTTACGAATTGTTCCATTTATTTTATTTCTTTTATTAGTTATGCACTAGTCATGTTTATGTTTATTTATTTTATCTCCAATTAGGCACTGATCCTGTTTATTTTATTTATTTTATCTCACGCACTGGTCCTGATTATTTTATTTATTTTATCTTCAGTTATACACTGGTCCTGTTTATTTTATTTATTTTATCTCACTCATTGGTTGATTATTTTATTTATTTTATCTTCACTTACACACTGGTCCTGTTTATTTTATCTCCAATTACATACTGGTCCTAATTATTTTATTTATTTTATCTTCAATTTTGTTTACTGGTTCTGTTTATTTATTTATTTTATATTCAATTACGCACTGGTCCTGTTTATTTTATTTTATTTCCAGTTACGCAATGGTCTTGTTTATTTTATGAAAGTCATCTCCAATTTTATAAGATTTATATTTATTCTAATTTGTAATACTTTATCATTTTGATATAAATATATTTGAAGTAAAAGTACGTATTTTTGATGAATTTGATAAAAGAAAGTTAATTGTATGCTATATTATTATTTACTGATTGTATTTGTTTGATTGTTGTATATAACTTGTGAATTGAGATATATATGACAAAACTTGATGGTTATTGGTTATGTGATTGTTGGAAATGTCATGAATATGTTTGTGGTGAAAGAGTCATAGGTTTTAGAGTTGAAACCAGAAAGTGTCTATTTTTGGGAGGTCACAGTTTGGTACAACTGAGGGATGAATGACAGGGACCAGTTAGGGTCTAAGGAAGTATTTCAAGTAGGTGAATATCTGGATAGTTTTGTAACGTCCTGGACTAGGATAGTTCACAGGCATAGTTCACAGGCCAAACTTGATACTGTTGGTTACCTGCCTTGAGTCGCCACGATTTGGTATCTCTTTTGCTGGTAGATGACCAAAATTCTCGAGAAAGTGATTATGATTGTACGAATGTTGTGATGAGATATACTCAAACTTCCTAATCACTTTCCAAATGACTTTTGATGTTCAGGGTGGATCATCAAAAGTGGTATATGGATCCATATGTCTAATGATGTGAGAGTCATTCTTGTGGTTTTGAGTCAAGTTATATGCATCATTGTTTGTGGTTGTGATTATAGACCCCATTGCTTGTTAAGTTTATTAAGATTAATATTTAAGACTTATAAATACCCCATTCCTTCCATGTTTCTCTTTCATATGTGTCTGTTATACAATAGATACAAAACCTGTTCAGTAGGAGTTGTCAAGAAAGAATTTTTAGAAGATTTTCTGGATGATTCACTTATGAAGAACTTAGTTCTAATGTATTAGAACATATAAAATAGATAGCTCTATATTATGATGTAGAATTATATTTGTGGTAAACTTATTTGTAATGTATTACGAATATTTATAAAAAGATGTATACATTTATATTTGTGAAATGGTATCATGAGTTATATTTTCCTTACAAAAAGTTTATTTTTATTTTTTTAAAAAATTACTTATAATTTCTAAATAAATAATAAATAATTAAATAGTAGTCGGGGTGTTACAGTAATGAGGTTAGAGACACCTCACTAGAAAAGAAGAATATAATAATTGTCTCCTTCTCTTGATTGATTTTGAAGATTGATGTATTGATATGATATTGTTCTTCTCTCTTCTGATGTCGTCATTGTTTTTCTGTGTACCCATCTTATGTTCATACTCTTATTTATAATATAACTTGTAATGATTATATTTCTCTTAATTTGAATTCTAGTTTTTGTAATTTGATTCCATTGAATTAAGACTTCAATAGTTAGTTTGTAAAAGATAATTTTTTCAAATAATTGATAAAAAGATAATATTTTCAAATAATTGATAAAAAGATAATTCAGTAAATTACACCTAGAATATATATTTGCAAATTTATATATATTAAAGTCATCTTGTCATGAACAATACATTTTGTTCTTAACTTAGTAAGTAAATCTTGTAAGAAGATTTTGAATTATATTTCATCTTATCATTTTTCGATTACTATGATGATATTAAACTTTTGTCATATGATTAATTAAGACTTTCATTAATCTTACTATATTTTAATAGTTAGATAAAATAACTTACGTAATTCAAACAATGTCTTGTTACGTGTTTTTTTATCATACAAATCTTCATTTATTTAATTTTCTATGTTTGTGAAATGATGCCTCTAATTTCTTAAATCTCACTCAATATTATGTGGAATCCTATCATTTGGCAACCTTAAATCATCTAACTCATTAAATGTTTTAAATATTTTATTATAAAAATATAATTTTAATATTTTTAGAATGTTTCATCTAGCAACTCAAATAGCTACACTCATAATCTCCAACACCTCTCAATATGGATAATAACAAATTGTCACTAGATATTTATTCCTAAAATTTTGAGGATTACTAGTTCGTCTTTGTTTTTCTATCTTTGGCTTCTTTATTTTTATCTTTGTTTTTTTTTTTCAAATGTCATTGCATATTTGAATATAGGATCATTGACTTCATAATCTGTTTAAAATATAGAAAACGAATAAGTGACCTAAAAACTCCCCACTAAGCATGCCTTGGTATGTCATAATGCATGATTTGTGACTAATCACACAATCATATTTCCAATAAGAATTCAGAAAATGAACAAGGACGTCTAATGAGGTCATCCAACATGCCATGTTGCATAATCTATACAGATGGGAATGTGCTAAAATAAAGTTTATTTTTTAGGATGTTCTTAACCGGGAAAAGTTTAATCTTAAGATCAATAGGAAAGTTAAATTTACTTAGTATTACACAAAACTATAGGATATTTTTTTTATTTCCTCAATTTGGCAATCATAATAGCATTTTTAATTAATTGTACTTTTTATTAATGAAGTTTGACACTCACTGAATTTTAAATTTTGTAGATTGTACCATTTAGGTTAAAATATTTCACCGATATGTTAATTGAGTGTCAACTTACTCAGTCTAATCACATGACCAATAAAATAAATAGAAAATTTCATCTTGGTCTGATTACAATAAATGATGTGGCAATTTTTTTGTTTTCTGAAATTGAAAAAACAACGTCACTTTGTTTTGTTTTTGTCGTTTTCAATGATCTCAAAGCACAATGTTGTTTCATGGGGCATTAGAGGGGTAAACGGAAAAGTCGTCTAGACATAATAAAAAAGGGTATGATAGTAAAAGAGGATTGTCCATTAGTAAAAGCATTAACGTGAAAGACAAAAGGTAGAAATGCATTGGTGGGTGGTGAAAACGAATCACCACCACGATCAATTTTAGGATCAACAAAGACGATGAATTTTGGGATCAAGAGAGATTCCTCAAAAGTTATGTATTCATGTTAGTGTCTTGCATATTTTTGTTAGTTGCATATTTTTGTTAGTGGCTCATAATTTTGAAGGTAGTATCAAATGTTATGATATCCTCATATTTGAAATCATTTTTGACCTATTTGCATTAGTCGCTCTAACCGTCATTTTAATTTCATTGCTTAAGGTTGTTAATAATAGTTTACAATAGTTCCACATTTTAGGTTTTCAATAAAGTTTCGAAAAAAAGGATTTTTACTTTTTTGGGATTTTAAATTAAGGCTTAGTAACTATATTTTTTTTTGCCTTTAAACAGAGTTTGAATTAGCTTCATCCTTTTATATATATATATATAAATTAATGTTTATTATTTGTTTATATGATTTGTGTGTGATTGAAGTTGTTGGTCTTACGAAGTATAAGTTGTTTAGTAAATATAAAGTATATTTTAAGATTTAATATTTTTTTTTAGTTTTAATTAAGTAGTTAAACTAACAGAATATATAATTGTGCCTCGTGAAACAAATATTATATAATGTTAGTTCATCATTTGTTAGATAATAAGAATTTGTTGTTCAATCACAATACTTTCAGTTAAAAAAATTGAATAACCAACGAAAGAATGTTGAGTAGACTGTTCACATTAAGTATTGATGAATGTCAAATGAAAAGAGCATCACAAAGACCTATTAGAATGTTAGATAAAAAAGTAAAAAAACATGATAAGCTCAACACAGACTCCAAGTTATAAGATCAAAGAATATTCCTAAGGTTTGAATTTGCATCACGAAGATTGTCTTTTACATTTGTTCCTAAGAAGACTCACATTAAACATCAATATTAAAATATCTTTTGGGACATGAATTAAAGTTGCAATGACTACAAACTCTCCTGACACAACTATTCTCAAATTTTGGCCCAACTACTTGTCCTCTACGTATGCACTTTTACCATGTGATGGTATAAGGGAAGTGTATACTACTAGTCATCAAGGATGTTGCATAAAGAAGAAGAGCATTTAAAGTTGTATGAACTTTATTAAACGCAATGGTCATGTTGAAGCTCATTAGGCGCAAGGAAGACATGAAAGAAAAATTAAAGTTGTTCAACATATATAAACGACCTCTCAACGACTATCTTTCTCTAGTGACTATATAAAGCTTATCATCAAGAAGAAAAATAGAAGAAGAGAATGCATTGTGCCAAAATGTTGTTAAGATGGTAAGCAATCCTCAAAAACTTAAAAAAAAAAAAGGATGATAGAGCCAAGAGTAGGAGCACTACCAAACTCTGTGGATCAATTAAAGCTTAAAAGCGAACACAATAAGTCTTTCTTTAGTCAACTAGGAAAGTAAACCTTCACATTATATTCATTGAAAGATGTAACCCTTCCCTAGCGTGCAAAATGATATGAACTAGGAGAGAAAGTCCAAACCTTGTATTTGTCAAAAGACGTAAGCACCCTCCATTAGCCAGACCCAATGACGAGACAATCATTTAAATCTTTAACCTTTAACATGTTAGTCAAGAATGTCTTGAAGAAAGAATATTCTTTGAGAGGGTCAACTAGGAGTGACTGCGATCTTAAAGAATAATCATTTAGCCAAGAGTGGTTAGGTGTAAAGAACACTCAGGGTTAGCCATGAGTGGCTTGACTAAAGAGTACTCAATGTCAATAGGAGTAACTTGAGGAAAAAATACTCGAAAGGTTAGTCATAAGCGACTATGAGTCCAAAGAATACTCAATTAAGCCATGAGTGACTTATGTCAAAAATATTTAACGGGTTAGTTAGGAGTTTTCTACAAGCCTAAAGAATACTAAAAGTGTACTCTGTAGCATTAATCTGTTTAGTTGAACTTGATTGGTTGGTCAAGAACTAAGTGTAATGTGTTGCAACAATAAATCATTATAAATTATTGTATGATTTTTTTTATATCTTTCTTATATTCTCTATATTGCATGTTATCATTATTTATACTAACCCAAGAAAGAGAGCTAACATGTAAGTACATACTAAAAATGTTTTATAAAGATGCTTTTAAAATTAGTATTTGATTTTTAGTTGTATTAACTGATTAGATTCTAAACTATGATCTAATCACGTGTTAAAGTAAACACAAATATATGTTAATGAAGTAATGTTGAGTAGTTACAATTTTCTGTGTTTGATGTGACCCTTTGGAAAGGAAGGACTAATGATAAAATAAACATTTAAATATGTCTATTTTATCATATGTGTTATAAGACTTTTGAGAAAAATTGTTTTATGTTTTATGAGACGAAACTTAATGAAAAATGTTTATAAAACTATATCATCAGCAAGTATGTATATATCAATGTAAGAACACCATTGCACAATTTTTTTAGAGTAGCTAAAAAAACAAAATACTTTTTAAAATTAAAATTTACTTATGAAAAATTAAAAAGTATAAATTTAAAAACGTTATATAAAAATTTCTACAAATTCACTTATAAATAAATTAGTTTTTGTTCATAACTATTCACTTTATTTTTTCTTTCTATTTTTTCATAAATTTTTTAATAGAAAATTTTATACAAATATAACCTAATCATGTAAGAGAGGACATGATTTTTTTCATTATTGGAGTAAAATAGAAAGAAATTTAAAGTGTCATAGTTATTTTGATCCAGAAACAAATAAATCCATAATAGTTACGAAGTAGAGAATGTTATTACGAAGCTATAAATATTTCTCAGTAAAGGTTATTCTAGTTTATATTTAAATAGGTTCTCCTTAAACATTTGGACCTGATAGTTAATATTCGTTGGAATAGAGATAAGCCATACAGCTCAGTCTGGATACAGGGCTGTTAAGGAAGTACAATATGTTCTTCAAAGTAATTGTTTTAGGGTGATTTGAGATCTTAGTGTGTCTGGAACAATTAAAGTTTTTGGATGGAGTGTTATGCTAGATAAACTATCATCTAAGGTCAAACTTGAGAATAGAAGGGTTAGAGTATTTTGCAATCTCTGTCCCTTATGCAAAGGAGGTAGAAACTACTTATCATTTATTTATACCTGTAAAGTAGTACATCAATTATGGTTTAAATGTGACAATTGGATAGGGATTACTTCAGTTAGGCACAATGATAGCCATTTTTGCAGTTTTTATATTAATAGTCTTAACAAGAAAACTATTTGTGTTTGGAAAAAAATGTAACTGACATTAACTAAGGAAATATAGACTTAGAAGAATATAATTGTTTTTTAGACTACTTAGTTAATGAGATAAAGATCTTTGCATTATAATTGTGGGCTTGGTCATGGGTTACATTTAGAATATAGTATTTTTATTTTGCAACCCATTTATCCAAGTTCACCTAATTCGATTAAGATGTTGGATTGCTTGACATTTCTTGTAATTTTTCATGAAAAATATTTCTAATACGTTTCTGTTAAGACAAATACAAGATGAATATGCGTTTTTGTTACCTTATGAGGGTCTACATGAACTAATATAAAACAAAAACATTCTTTCATTTTGTAATGTTATTAACTCCTTAGTTTCAATTATCTTATACACATTTTTTTTGTGTCGTAGGTTTTATTCTAGAAACTAGTTTTACTTAGCGCACACACGCTTTCTAGGTCATTTTAATCCCTATGTAAGCATTTTTAATTCATTTTAGTCTATCTCATTCGAAATTTGAACATTTGAAAAATGTGTGAAATAGCTTTCCATGCATATATGAGAAGAAATACATTGAAATATCACAATATCAATTATATATTATATTAATTTTATTAATAATTTTCTTCTCGTTCTCAAGCATTCTCGGTTTTCTGTTCCAATTGTTGATGTGTTTCACTTATTTAGCTGTTGTCCAAAATATGATTTTTGTCTTTTCCCCCTATAAACTCTTTTTTTGTTGTGATAAAAATAAGAAGAAGTAAATTACAGAAATTAAAATGCTAATAGTAATAAAATATTATTAATAATAATAAAATAAATGATAAAATTATAACCACTGTAATAAAATATTAGTGATAAAAATCTATATTTATTTTCTTTTTAAATAAAAGAATCTTAAAAATTTAATTTCTTTTCAATAAACTAATCTCTTTCTTTTATTTCTTTGATCTATTTCTTCTTACTCAAACAGCTTTTATTTTTATTCATTTTTCATACATTTTTTTTCTTCTAATTCAAAGAAACGCTTACGAATAGATAAAGGTGAAAGAATGGAGTGAAGAGACCGTGGGAGGTTTGGAGATGAAAGAGAGACTAGTTGAATTGGAGAAATGAATGGGTGTTTGAGGGTTAGGGTAGTTTAGGAAAGGCGAGGTGAGCTTAGCAACAAGGGTGTTGGAATAGCGTGTTGGTATTAGTTGGGCCGATGTATTCTTTTTTGGAGAATGGGTATGGACTTGAGGTTTTAAACCTAGTTCCGTGGATTAAAAAGAAAAGAAAATTTCAAATGCTGAGAAAATAAAACACATGTATGGATTATCACTTTGTACAACTTATATAAATTTTCTTGAAGCCATCTTCTCGTTAAATAAATAGTAATTTCTCCTTTTATAAGCATTTTATTAGCTATGGCAAGTGTGACTCATAATATATATTGTATGGAAATACTAGGTTGAATCATTCATTGTCTGTCAATTGAGAGGTAGTAAAAATGCATTTTATTTTCATTTTCTTTGACAAAAATATACCTTTGGTCTCTTGACATAGTTTTAGAAACTATTTATCTTCTAAAGATTTATTTTATTCCTTTATTTAGGTAAAGTTACACACACCATATTGCAGAAAAGAGGTTCATACATACACAGATTGCAAACCTCATGCAAATTTTACACAGTTTCATGAAAACAAAGGGATTGTGTAAGAGGGAGCGCTCGCTACCATGGATCAAATGTCAAACTCCACAATAAACCTTGAGAGCATTTTTTATATTCTCAGAAGAGTGAAGAAACTTCATGAACTCACTCTGAACAAAGGGCTTGAAAAGCAAAGGGTGGTCCTCTGTCACAAGCTCATTTGGGGCCTTAATTATGAACCCTGCTTTTGGAACTGTGAACAATCCAATGCTCAACCTTGTTTCATTTCCAGTCATCATCACTCGGTGAATTGGTGTATGTACTCTCCCATTAGTCCATGCCTGCAACATATTTCATTGAGAAATTCCGTTAATCACTAAATACTTTTGTGTCACATTTTCTTATAAGATCCTTTTGGAGGAGAAAGTGGAAGTGATATAGAAAATTACATAAAATGTGTCGCCAGTGATCACAACGAAACTGTTTGATGTTGAGGGCTTGTATTTGATCCAATCTCCATTTTTGGTCTGTACCTCCAAACCATCAATATGATTTTGACATAATATGGTGAATATGTTCTTATCTGTGTGCTGTGGTATGCCAACTTTTGGTTCATTAGTCTGAGGGGCTTTGTACTTGATAAGCCGTGCAAGGTAATATGTTGAGTTCATGTGCTCATCCAAATACTTTTCAACTCCTAAACTCTCCAAACACATCTTCCTAATCATCCCATCCAACCTTGACACTTTCTCGGTGAACAATTGCAGATTTTTGCTGCCATGTAATTAACAACACAAGGATCTCAAAAGGGTATATGCTATTTTATGATGTAAAAAAGTTGCTGTTTCACTGATGTGGCAAGATTTGTAACTTTTCTTATGCTGAAACATAAATGGTAAATCACAATAAAGACTAGTTTCTAATGCATACCTAAAACTTGATCTTCCTTGTGGGCATAAGATCTTGACAAAGCTTTCCACTTTCTCATAAACATTAGCATCGTCAATTGCCATGCTCTCATAGAGTTGAAGAGGAACATAACCACGGTATGGTGTACTTGACACAGCTCGTTTCTTGGTTTCTAAAGGGAGATTGAATAACTCGTCCACTTCAAGAAATATGGCTTTTCGAAAGTGCAAAGGAACTTTATCAAACACAGCTTCAAAGCAACCATACTCTACAAGTGCTTTGTGAACTTGGCTTTTCACTGATTTCCACTCTGCAACATTGGATTCCAAGTCCACAATGGAGAAGTCAATAATTGGAAGCTTGACTTCAGTCTCAGATCCCATTTTTTTTCATCTGAATCCTATTAATGTGTTATTTGATTTGGAAGGAGATTCTTGGCATGCATATGTTGTTTGAATAATTCATGCATAAATACAATCTTCGGGCTACATTAAAAAAATAAAATAATTGTACTATTTGAAAAAGACTCAATATAATAGTTAACAATACTATCACTATTTTTATAAAAACATAGGTGATGTTTCTTAAAAGAAGATCTTCTTTTCTGAAAGAAACTTTTTTTTGTTAAGGGGAGATGTCTCTTTTGTTTGTTCTATGTAGTGGGGTGCATGCTAAAATATTATGACCTTCAAATTAGTTGAGAGAGACATGCACGTTAATAAACAAATAATAAATATTGCATATACCTTCACATATTTATTATTATTATTATTATAAAATATATTATACATTTATTCCATATGTGTCTTAACGCATGATTTTCGAATTATTTACTTAAATGTTATAATGGTGTATTGATATATACTCCTCATTTTTAAGGAATTTTGTCTGATGAAAAGTGAATAAAAGAAAATTTTCATTTTTTAACCCCAGAAATGAAAAAGAGAGAGAAATTTATTTTCTTTAACCAAAATTATCGCGAGATGTCATCCTTAATTTAGCTAAAGAAAAGTGTTATTATTTTGTCATGGAATGAGAAACTGGCTTGGAAAACAAATTGGCATGGTGTCAGTCTGCATAATATAATTCCACTCAATCATTTAACTTGAAATTTACTTTTTTACATGTGTTAGGTGCACTACTTATTTTTTTTAAACTCAATCTTGTCGAGAACTTATAAAGGATAATTTCTTCTTGCAAAAAAGTCAAAGCATTGTTTTAATCTGAATAGAAAAAATGGTGACGTTTGTACGAAAATTCATGGAAGATTTTAATAATTAGTTATCGTGGATTAAAGCCAATGTCCATATATCTGCTGAGATCATGAGTGTGAAATTATCCAGTGGTCCTGTCAATATATATTCTCTCTCTTAATTATTGAGACCAATATATGTATAATATTAATAATATACTTTATCATTCAACCATAAATATTTTACAAATTTTAGAACTTAAGTTTTTATTTTCAATATTATCATTAAATTTACAATTACCACATATTTTATCATCCAAATTTTTTCTCCACATTATATCACCGTGTTTAGCAATTTCAATTTTGATATATTTTATCATTATATTTGTAATAAAGCCCCATACCTTTATAAAAATATATAAACACTTTATATATTTAGCGTATCGGTAAAAATATATTAAAATTGAAAAATGTTGGATATCCAATGTAAAGATATATGCACCTTATGAGTTCTACAGAAAGGAAGGTAAGACATTATATTTTTACATATCCACTATAATCTTACGTAGGTGAAATCAAATATAAATACACAGATGTTTCAGTTCCAAAATCCAAACAAATTTGGTAAAACAGTAAGGGAGCAAAGGTTGGGAAGGATTATGATGGGATCAGAAAGAGAGAATACAAACTCTCTACCTATCATTGATTTCAGTGATGAAAACCTAAAACTTGGTACTGAAACATGGGTTTCCACTTCTGATGCTGTGAGGGGTGCCTTAGAGGATCACGGTGGATTCCTAGCACACTACAATAAGCTTGATCCACTGCTCCATGACTCAGTCTTCTCTGCAATGGAACAACTCTTTCACCTTCCATTACAAACAAAAATGCAGCACACCACTGAAAAGCCTATCTATAGCTATGCAGGGCAACGCCCTAATATTCCTTTGTATGAATCCATGGCCATCGATAACCCATTGAATGCTAAAAGTTGTCACAAGTACACAACCACTATGTGGCCACAAGGGAATCACCAGTTCAGGTGATTAACTAATTGACCCTTTTCCAATTTTACTATTGAACTGTGAACAAACTTTGAAGTTATTAAATCAGACATTTTCCTGTTGTTTTTTTTTAGCGAAATTGTGAATTCCTATGCAAAGAAAGTTGCAGAACTGGATTACATGGTTAAGAGAATGGTGTTTGGGAGCTATGGATTGGAGAATGAGAAATGTGAGTGTTTGCTTGAATCAACAGATTATGTTCTGAGATGCTACAAATATAGAACACCTGAGGCTGGTGAGAGCAACTTAGGAGTGCATGCTCATACAGATTCTGGCTTCCTTACGATATTGAATCAGAGGTTAAGTGGCTTAGAAATTCAGTTGAAGAATGGAGAGTGGTTCCAGGTTGATGCCTCGCCCTCCACCTTTGCTGTCTTGGCTGGGGATGCATTTGCGGTAATGCATTTCTTTTTATTCTTGATTAATAATATAAAAATAGTTAAATATTTAACTGTGAATTTAAAAATGTTTTCGCACTCGTTAAAAGAAATGTAACAATGTTAAAGATATTTAAATTTGACGAGAAAATTATTAAGTATGTGAGTATAGGTCTAATCTCACATAAATTGAAAATAAAAAAATTAAACAATATATAAAAAATAAATTACAGATTTAATATTGTGTTAAAAGTTTTAAATTAAAGATGATGTCATTTTTTGTTTTATAAATTTGATTTCATTTTTATTTAATCTTTTTTTTTTTAATTTTTCTAACAAAAACTTACACTAATACAAGCATCTTTACTTAGAGGTATAAGGTTATTGTCGTTATACTATAAATATGACCGATAATTGTTCTTCCATTAAAACTAAAAATTTGCAGGTATGGAGTAATGACAGGATACGCGGCTGTGTACACAGAGTGTTCATGAATTCAAAGGTAGAGAGATACAGTTTGGGGCTGCTTTCATATGCTGGAAAGGTGATGGAACCAGAGGAAAAATTAGTGGATGAAGAACACCCTCTTCGTTATAAACCATTTGACCATTATGGATATCTTCGTTTCTTCCTCACAGAAGAAGCTCTAAAAGCTGCTTCTAGGATCAAGGCATATTGTGGAATTTGAGCTGCAAAAATATGCATAACGTGAAGTCTTACTATATGAATGTATCAAAATTGTAAATGTTTATGTTGGTGACTACTTTGTGGAATAAAATCTAAACTTTAGAACTTTTACATATGTATTATGTGTGAGGGAGTTGTCGTTATGTAATATTGTGAAATTACTTAATGAATAAAAAAGCATCCTTGGAAATAATATAATATGATCAGAATGACTTAGTTGATGTAAATATTTTGGATTGTGTTTTAACCTAAATGGATATAGTTTTAACTTGTAAAAAAAGAGTGGGAAAATTTTGAATTTTATAAAGTAGACAAAACTGCAATAAAAAGAATAATGTGAGAAGAAATGACAATGAAGCCGAAACTACAAAGGTTCTGTTGTGGTCAAAAGTTTGATTGATTCGCGAAAAGACGAAGAGAGAAGTTGGATATATTGTTTTTCTCTCTAGCCTTTATCACATCATTTGTAAGTCGAAACGATGAGAGGTGGCTTGGGAGTTTTATAACTAAAGAATTTTAATAAGACTCTACTTGAAAAATGGAAATGGAAGTTAGGAATAGATTTATATTGTAGCAGAAAAAGCAATGCTATTATTTCTTGTAGTATATATTCCATATTTATGTGAAAACATACACCCTTATCGATGAACAAGTGGTATAAATTTCTCTTCTAATGCACCTCTAAGACTATAACGTGGATATTGTCATACTTCTACGAACAAACTTCTAATATAATTTTCTCTTTTAACACTCTTATTGCAATAATATAAATACAAATATTCAAAGTGTTATTTAATGTAGTTTTTAGGTAAAAATATATTTATACCAAATATAAAAATTGTATATGGTTTCATAAAGAAAATTTGAACAAAAGTAAACCAATTTGTGGTGGTTTAATTTGAATTAGTTTTAGAATAATTCATAATTCTCATCTTACCTCTTTTTAGATGTATAACCAATTTTTCCGTTTTCACATTCCAAAAAAAGAGTATTTGTATATGTTGTAAAAGTCTTCCCCCTATACTAAGATATTCTTTTATCACATATTTTAAAAATAATTTTTAAGGGAATTAAAGTTACTCCTGTGCACATTTTTTTTAGAAATAATTATTTTTCAAAAGTGATTTATTTGTCAAAGCTCAAACAATATATTTGTTTTGTCATACTTAGGAGATTGCCTATTATTGATTATAATGTACATACATGAGAATATAATGATAACTATAATAATAATATAATAAGGAAAAATGTTATCATTTGCTATGGATTAAGCCGTCTTGATTAACAAACGTACATCTGTTGGTGCTTTGCATAATATAATTCTACTTACAGATTTAACTTCAATTTTTTTTTTTACATGTTTAGATGTGCTATTTGATTTTATTTTATAAATTCAATTATAAAGAACTTATAGAAGGACAATCTCTTGGAAAAACGCCAAAGTTTTTTTTATATCAATAGAATAAATCATGACGTTTGTACGAAAGATTTTAATAGACTTTTTAATAATGAATTATTGTGGATTAAAGTTCAAAGGTATACTAAATCGATTTGCTGAGATCATATGGAGTGTGAAACTATATTGTGGTCCTATAGTTAGTATATATACATATACCTACTATAATAGTGTATTAAAATATTTGCACATAGCCCACTATAATTGAAACTAAACTTTTTTTTTCTGATTTAATTTCTAGGAATCAATTTCAAATGACGAATTATTTATTTGTGTTAAATCGTCTCGTATAGGTCTGTCTAACCAATAATTTCTCTAAACACCTTTTATTTTTAATCATTTTTTTTATTTTGAGTATCTAATATTTCTGTTTGTTAAGCTAGTTTTGTTATCACCATAATTATCATAAAAATGGGTTGATCTATATTGGATTTGACAAAATTAATGCTGTTTTACTTCTTTTTGAGTGAATAACATATAGGTTGTTTATTCTAAGTAGATGTACTTATTTTTTTTTTACGTTATTTTGTTTTAATTTGACTTAAAGAATTACTTTATGTCATTTCCAAATACAATGTAAAAAACATTGATTTTTATATCTCTTACATTTACGTTGCCCTTTGTGTAACATAACTTGACTCTAAAAATAATGCACAATACTTCGTTTATATTTGTGTTTGATGATTTTAATGGCACTTCGTGATTAAAATTTTAAAAATATATAAAATAAAAAATGAAACCCATTTTAAACATTTGGCACGTTTTTAAAATTTTTATTTTAAAATGTTTTTAATCTTTAATGAGAAATATTTTCAACTTTATTTTCAATTTTCTTTAAAATTAAAAAATATTTATATTAAACTCCACTTAATTCTATATCTCGACTTAAAAATATTTTCTAAGTTAATACTAGAAATAACCATTTTGGAATTTTTCTCACTTATTTTGAACGTTTCATATCAACTAACATGATGTCATTTTATATCAATCCTACATTTTAAACATTTCTATTCACAGAATTTGGATGGTTTGAGGTCTTGATGCACCATAGATTATGACTTGTTTTGATGAAGGAAAACATATCTTAGTAGATATTTCACCTGTTTTTCCTTTAGGATTTTACTTGCTGTTGTTTCGTTCGATATGTCTTCTAAGCAGTTATTATCCAGTATTCATACAAAGGACATTATATTTAAATAAACAAGGAATATTCCACTTCTCATCGTTCTATTATATTTAATTAATTAATTAATTACGTAATTTTTGGTATATACCTTTACACGTTATTTACTTCCAACTTATGTAGTGTTTTAGCTTTATGCTTGAAGTTTTTAGGATAGGAATATCCTTAGCACAGTCGCACTAATGCTGAAGCAAACATAAAAGAAAAAAGAAGCAATGGGTTTTTTTTTTTTTTTTTTCGTTGAAAATGATATATTTGATGTGAATTGAAACAAATAATTTTAACAAAAACGTGAAAGAGACTAGAGTGGTCCTCAAAAACTGTGTGGAGGTAGGCGACCAACATGAAGATAATCCCATAATATTGGGACCAGAAAATGAAACAAATTGTCCTAAATTATTTTTTAACATTCTTTCGCCAAAATGAAACAAAATATATCAATTTATCGATCAATAACCATAGCTATACTTAACTAACATTCATATTAATTTATCTATGAATTGCAGGGACCTAATTTTTTTAGTTTCTACCAATTCATCAACAAGTATGTATATATCAATGTAAGAACACCATTGCGCAATGTTTTTAGAGTGTCTAAAAAGACAAAATACTTTTTAAAATTAAAATGTACTTATGAAAAATTAAAAAGTAAAAATTTAAAAACGTTATATAAAAATATCTACAAATTAACTTATAAATAAATTAGTTTTTGCTCATAACTATGTTAGAATAAATAAATAAATTATTCTATAATGTGATATTATATAATGTGACTCATGTGAAATATTATTATAGACCTGTATGTGATTTACTAAAACTAAGAAGATATTTTGGTAATTATGAAAAGTGGTTTATTTAATAAATAACTAATAGGTAACCGATCTGATGAATATTGGTTTTATAAAGAACAAAAGGTCTCTCTTATTATCTTATGTGTGAGAATCATACATTCTAATGATCTTGTGGAATGTTTATGATTGATTATTCCTCATTATATTTAAACTTACATGTGGTATTAGAGCTTATGGTTCTCCATTATGACTTTTCTCAATCTTGATAAGCCCTAAATTTGAAAAGTTTATAATAGAATTAAAATTATGGGCACATATTACGTACGTGCGATTCTAATTTTGTTTTGATTGAAATGATGGGATTGTCAATTTCTGCTTTCTCATGGATCAAGATTTCTTGAAACTTAAATTGATTTTAATTAAGGAAAATTTGGGCGCTGTAAGAAGTAAGAATTGGTACTAAATCTACATGGGTTTATTGATTGATTTTTTAACATGTTTACCATGGAACCCACTGATTTTATGCGCCTTGCATGAATTCAGAGCCATCAATGCATAGAAATTGTCAATTTTTTTTTTCGTGCATGGCAAAGATTGTGTAGCAATTGCCAATTTTGTTTTCCGTGCGTGGCAAAAGATTGCATAGTGTGTGCCTTGATTTAATTTTGTAATATTATTATCTATTTAATTACTCATGGATCAAGTATCAAGTTGCCTGCACCACTTTACGTTAATCAACACGTGAATCAATTGCCTGCACCTTTAACGAAATTATAATAGCCACCGCGACATGGCATATGATTTTTTCTTTAAGGGTTTTAAAAGTGGGTATACTGATAGGTTTTTCACGATTATTTTCCGCTGCATTATTGATAATTAATCATTAATTGATTGATTTTTTGAAATTAATTTTATGATAGATTTGAAATCAACATCAAATCTTTATGTTTTGATTAATTTCAAATTAATGATAAGTTTATTGAAATTAATTGTATGATAGATTTGTAATCACCAAAGTGGTCAAATTTTTATGTTTTATTTTAATTCCAAATTAATGATAGTTTTATTTCAATTACCCGATGAATGCTAAATTATAAATAATTGATGTATGAGTTAATTGAAGTTCATTATTATAAGATATTAATGGATCGCCCAAAGGTTGATTAGTTGGTCTTATAATTAATGGACATGATTGATGGTAGTGAGTATAGTTTTATTTATATATCCAAAGATAATAAGTTTTTCTAATTAGTGCATATGTCTTACCAAATAATGTTAATATTATAGCATCATTATGTTTTGTGTATTAATGTATCACCCAAAGGAGAACATTAGTATGCATATAATGTCTATTTGTTGATTGGAATTTGTTTAATGTATGACTCAAAGTATTAATGTTAAGTATGTGTTATTGCAGTATCTGTTCCTTTGTCTTTACATTTGCAAGTTATGCTTGTTCCAGTATTCAATGGGTTGAATTTCTCTGATTGGAGTGAACAAGTCCAATTTAACTTAGGTGTGTTGGATCTTGATATGGTTTTTCATGTTGAGAAACCTGCTGCTATTACTGATACAAGCAGCACTGAAGAGAAAACTCATTATAAAGTCTGGGAAAGGTCAAACAGACTTAGTCTGATGTTTATACGAATGAGTATAGCAAATAACATCAAGTCATATCTTCCCAAAACTGAAAGTGCAACTGAGTTTATGAAATTTGTGGAAGAGCGCTCCCAAACTGCTGATAAGTCTCTTGCTGAGACATTAATGAGTACTTTAACCACCATAAAATTTGATGGTTCTCGTACTATGCATGAACATGTAATTGATATAACAAATATTGCAACAAGACTTAAGTCTCTTGGAATGGCAGTGGATGAGAGTTTTCTTGTGTTGTTCATTTTGAACTCATTACCGTCTGAATATGGTCCTTTTCAGATGAACTATAACACCATGAAAGATAAATGGAATGTGCATGAATTGCACAGTATGTTAGTTCAAGAGGAGACCAGACTTAAGAATCATGGAAACCACTCCGTTCATTATGTG
>Ga0209489_104614_pt1 | contig 25154 bp, 16 predicted proteins | sample SiratrowhiteBW_FD_187527 | JGI IMG/M metagenome (GOLD analysis project Ga0209489, IMG submission 187527) | Root nodule microbial communities of legume samples collected from California, USA - Siratro white BW (SPAdes) (version 2) | ecosystem: Host-associated > Plants > Roots > Nodule | place...
TGTCGGACACGCGTGCACTCCTACATATAATTAAAGCACATAATATAGGCATTACATGACAATATATTTCATTATAAAAACCAATTATGCAGAATGCAAATCAAACCTTATTCTCCATTTCAGATCATTGACGAATAACAACACCAGATGATGTCATTTGTTATCTTGTAAAAACCTAAAAATTCAATAAGACCAACTAACATCAAACGTGTTATGGAAACAATTCATTAATGAGGTCACACCTTAGTTATAGTTATGACAACACAATGCATGAACCAATACACAGATGAACATGTGTGACGTCGGTCGCCAAAACGTCAACTAAGGTGTCACCTCATTAATGAATGAGTAACCAGTGGTGTTTTAAAGAAAAAATAATTCAATCACCTTACAAAACACCACTGGATACCCCTTCTGTAATGAGATGACATCTTAGTTCACGTTTTGGCGACACACATCACACATGTTCATCTGTGTATTGGTTCATGTGTATAGTCGCCAAAACGCGAAGTAAAGTGTCCCCTAATTACTGAAGGGGTAACAACTGATGTTTAGTCAAATAATTATATCAGTGTTCGTATAAAACACCACTGGTTACCCCTTCAGTGATGAGGGGACACTTTCCTTTGCGTTGTGGGTTTACATGTCAGATATCGTCATACAACACACACCACAACTCGTCTTCCCTGAAAACCCTAAAACCTTAACAAAAGGACATCTCAGTTAACGAAAATCATAGAACTAAACCCATCAGATCTCGAAACCTAAACCCTAAAAACCAAATAAAGCTATTCCCTTTTCATTCAAACCTCATAAAACCAGCCTTTACTCCACAAACCCTAAACCCCACACGAAAATCATACAAGACACATTTAAACGATGAAAAACAGTTCCTTTTACATGAAAACCTCATAAAAGACTCACCTTTAGCAACTGTTGATGGAAAACGCAAGAAAATCTACCACTGAGAAGACGAGAGCAGATACGAAGCCAACTGAAACACTTGAGCAGAGAGACGTCGCGAGTGCAGAGAGAGCGAGAGCAGAGCCGAGTGCAGAGCGAGTGAGAGTGGGCAAAGAGAGTGATAGAGATCGAGAGCGGGTGATAGCCTGAGAGGGAGAGAGAGCGACACTGAGAGTGAAAGAGTGAGAGGTGCGGGATTTCAAAAATTAGGGCATACCTTCAGAACTTGACTTCCACTTTTGCCCCTTCAGTTTTGCACTTCCACATTTGCCTCTGCCACGTAAGATGCTTTGACAAAATTACCCCGGTGTCAAGTGGGGGTAATGAGAAAACGGTGTCAACAAAACTTTATTCTATTCTTAAACACCTTTTTTACATTCTTACTGACTTTAGCGTCAAAGAGTCTTCTGCAGGTAGACCTCCTTCTGTTCAATGTCTTTGACTCGGTTGCCGTCAATACCACTAAGGTAAGAACATTTGGTGCCCACCGTGGGGCAAGGTAAAACTTTTCCTACCCCACAAGACAACATTATTATTCTAAAGAATCGTCATAATCTCTCTATCTCAATTCTACATTATCAAATTATATTATTTTATTAAGAGACATAAAACATAATGAGTATTGACAAGAATGAAAATTTTAGAATGGTGCATTATTAACATTTCATATAAATGTTTACTGATATTATATTAAATTGGTGACCAATTGATCATGTGTTAAAACCAAGTAGAGCCTCTTTACGTTAAGGTACGACTGCATACAATAACCCTTTCTTGTAACTTTGAACATAGAGGGGCCTTAAATTGCATGTTAATTATATATTTAGGAACTAACCATAAATCTTCATGTGATTTAGATGAAAATAAAATTGAAAAAAATATTTTTGTATTAATTATATATTTTGTAAATAGATTTCTATCAAAGAAAAAAAATAATCATCCATTTAATTCTTTAATCATAAGCTTAATATTATTTTAGCTTCATCATAAAACTTTTATTTGTAAACCTTTTTCCAATTATGCTTTTTAAAAAAAAGTAGATGGTAAATAAAATGGGAATATTTACCAAAATTTGGACATGAAAGGCTTAAAATATTCACAATATTAGTTACTTCAATTAACACTTACCATATGCATAAGTAATAATATTTGGATGATTAAAAATAGGATTAGCGGGTATTGGTCCTATTACTTAAATTACTTAATATGGTTTTTATTCATATAAAATATCATTAAATTATAATATATTTTGTAGTCTGTCAATGAATTTTAACAATTATATTTTTAACAAATGTGTTAACCCCTGCAAGCATTATGGATGGTTATTTTGGTTCAACCATTAATTGATTAATTACATAATTATTGCATGTATATAGACTCACAAATTATTGTAGATATACATTGTTATTGTATGATTAATTATTTATGGGTGCAAGTATAGAATTTGTTAATCACCCACGTTTCTTATAAAATGTTATTATCTGATGGTATAATTGGCATTTTGTACTGTTTCGCGCTATTTGTTGATAATTTTCAAAACATTTAAAATTTTATAAGGAATTTGCTTTGTCTTGAAACTAGCTAGTATTTTTCCAATAGATAATTCTACGAGGTAGATACATCAGCAAACCTTTTTCCAATTATGCTTTAAAAAAAAGTTTGTGATGGTAAAAAAAACGAAAAAAATATTTGCCAATAATTGGGCATTAAATGATAAAAATATTTACCATTCTAATTGCTTGATGATATTTTTCAAAGCATAACTTCTATATTAATTGCTTGATGATATTTTTCAGAGTATAACTTATATATTAATTGCTTGGTGATATTTTCAGAGAGCATAATTGATGATATTTTTCAGAGCATAACTTCTATATTAATTGCTTGATAATATTTATTTTTCAGAGTATAACTTCTATATTAATTGCTTGATGATATTTTTCAAAGCATAACATCCATATTAATTGGCTTGATAATATTTTTCAAAGCATTACTTCCATATTAATTGCTTGATAATATTTTTCAGAGCATAACTTCCATAGTAATTGCTTGATAATTTTTTCAGAGCATAACTTCCATATTAATTCCTTGATGATGTTTTTCAAAGCATAACTTCTAATTTTCCATTGAAAAATAGTGAAAATATTTGACAATGGTATTATCTAAGTATGGTGAAACCATGTGTTGCGTTATATTATTTTATCATCAAAATTATTAAAATAATAATTATTTTTCATGAGTTGTTATTTTGTAAAGTAGCACTTTGAAAATAAGTTTAAGCTACAACCAATTCATAATCTTTGAAAACATACAATTCAAAAAAAAAAAAGTTAATATCATCCTGGTAGTGATTTTGATCCAATTTGTTGAATCCAAAATAGAAACGCATGAAAACAAAACTATTCACATGATTTGATGTTTCACATCTTTAAATTCATATGGTAAAATTGAGTTGCAATAATCTGTCATGTATCAAATTCAATAGGGTAGAATTTGATTGTAATGCCTCTGATTTTTTTATATATTTAATTGCACAAGTTGGACCCATATTTGTCATCCTGTTGATTTTGATATATTGAATGTTTTCTAAGCGGTATTGTTAAAGCTACAACAAATGCCAAGGTGATCGTGGCGCCCAAAACAACACTCATACGACTATCACCAGACAAGCGATGTCATCCTATATATTATTCTGATCTTTCACACATAGAGGAATTATTATTGTTACTGGATACAAAATGTGGTAGTGTAAAAGTGAATGTCTAGGAATGTTTTGGCAAAGAAAGACTTGGTATTTAAGTGTGTCTATTGGTGACCCACCTCTCTTTTGGGAACTTACCTGGTGTACTAGTTCACGATCTACAATCATTGTTACAGTAAACAATATACATTAGACTAAGCAAACGCTTAAGTCAAAAGCTCAGGAACCGAACAAACATTCGAGTTCACATAGCCGAGTATGATATGCATTAGATTAAGCAAACGCTTAAGTTAAACTCGAAAGTCAGGCAAATTCCTAGCCGACCGTAACAAGTGCCACGTCAACGAAGCAAACCCTTAACTCGGGAGACGAACAAACGCTCGCCCACTCCAAACCTAGTATAAAGATCAAGCAAATGCTTAACTCAGAAGACGGACAAATGTTCGCCCACTCAAAATAGAGTATAAAGATCAAGGAAAAACTTAACTCAGAAGAAGAACAAATATTCGCTCATTCTCAAACCCGAGTCTTGAATCCATGTTCGGCAAAGACTTGAAAACTCCAAAAGGCATACAACAATTATATGTAATATATAATAAGATAAAGAAGAATAAAATTATCTAAAATGTATTTATATTGATTTAATAACACGTATTAAATCAAGTTTCCAAAAACTATTTTAATTCCATTAACATACTAATATATGATAAGATACAAAAATAATTTATCTTTTCAAGTCACTCCTACTTAACCCGTATTAGTATTAGTCAGTTATTATAGAATGTTATTGATTTCATGCTTTAAACATTAGATGAATTCTTCCTCCACCCCATACCCTCTTCCTACACCTCCATATTAATTTGGAAATGACAATTATGCCCGTAAGTAAAAAGTGCAAAGACAAAACTACCCATCACCCTTATATTCGGTTCTCACTTTCATTCTAACCATAATCTTCACCCCTGTCACCGTCGGAAGCTGTTGAAGTAATGTCTTCATCCACTCATGCCTTCATCCGGTTCAGTAGGCTCTACCACACACGTACGGATCTGGAAGTGCATAGCTCCTGCGAGGAAGAAGAATGCCATCTGGTTCAGCTCGTCCCTTTCTTTCATTTCCCTCAAATCTTCAATTAAACATTCAAAGAAGCCGTAGGTAAGCAATTTTTTATGTTTATTAACAATTAGTAAGTGGTATTGTTGATTAGAGTAGTTGATTTGGTGTTTGGAAAGTTGTCGATAGCGAACGGAGAGATTTTTTGATTTAGCATAATGACAACCAGATGAGTGCCATCCGGTTCTCAATTTGATTTGGAATTGACAACTGGATGGCACCCCCATCCGGTTGTCAATTTTTTTTTCAAATGTGTCTCGAATGGCATGGTCATCCGATTGTCATTTTTTTTGAAATGAGACCCGGATGGAGGTGCCATCCGGTTGTCAATTTTTTTTCAAATGTGACCCAAATGGCATAGTCATCTGATTGTCATTTTTGCAATTTCTTTTTTAACTAAGAGTAAGTTTGTGCACTGTGACAAATATGGCAAGGACGAGAGGAGCTGGTTCCCGACTTGAAGGTCGGACAAGGCCCACAACATCAGTGCGTAGAGGATATCAGGGTGCTTCATCTAGTACTCCTCCAGTTGGTGGTCAAGCTCCTCGTATTGGAGGTGGTGATGCTGGTGAGGTGGTAAGTTTTCCTGGGGGATCATTTGATGTGTCTCTTTTGCTAAGCCATAATCACCATGTGGCGTTTAGATTGTGGTAGGGTAAGGTAAAATTATGTTATAAGTTGTTGTGTTTATTTTGTGTTTAATATGTAAACTTTTTTATATCATTTGTTGTTTTTTGTTTACGATCGTGGATTATTGAAATTAGTCTCTCATGGAAGAAAGTTAACAATTTTGGTATTCCTCGGGCTAAGGTCTTTGCATTGATTATTAACAGCGGATTGTTGCCTCTATGCAACATGTGTTATGAGGTAGCGGACAAGGGCCTCATGTGCGGATTTGTTGAGAGGTGGCATCGGGACACAAACACATTTCATATGCCGTTTGGTGAGATGTCCATCACTTTGGATGATGTGTCCAGTCTACTCCACCTACCTATTATGAGGCAATTTCTGATGTTTGATCGGTTAGACAATAGTGGAGTCGTTCATGTGATGTGGGAACTATTAGGTGTTCCTGATGGTCCTGCTAATGCCGCTTTGCATGATGGTCATGGCAATGTTGTACTCCTCAGTTAGTTGAGAGATCATTACAACACATGTTGTCAGAATGAAGACTAGGAGTTTGCTGCAAGGGCGTATTTGTTGCATCTAATTGGATGCATAACTTTTGTTGATAAAAGTGAGACATCTGTCTCCATTTCTTATCTGCCACTATTTCACGACCTTGGGGTGTGTGGTGGTTATACCTGGGGAGCAGCTACTTTAGAACACATGTATGACAAGCTAGGAGATGCTTCTTTGGCTCGGACCAAACAATTGGGCGTTTTTATACTCTGTTACAGGTACATATTTTATTACCACTAAATTAATTAACAAATTATATTTTATTACCTCTAACTTTATTTATTATTGACATGCATGAATTTACGAGCACTTCGTATCTATGGGAAATAGGGATGTTGCCTCGAGCTATAGCGAAACACTTCCACGGGCTTTTCGGTATGTGGTCAGTCCACATTCCTCTAGGTTGGTTGATGTCAGACAATAGTTAGATCGATTGACCCTTTCTGATGTCATCTGGTGTCCCTACAATTCTCATAGAGTTAGTCGACCTCTCGAGCCGATTTATTTTTTTCGAGGTTTTCTCCAATATGGACATACCATCCAGATGCATCTTCTTGACCGAGTACTGAGACAATATGGTTATATGCAGACCATACCACCTCCTTCTCTAGTGCAAGATATGACAGCTTTTCAATTGGTAAATGTACGTTGGGTCCATTTTGCAGATAATGTTGTGACTGCGTTGATACCTGTTGTCGGCCCGCATGCATGCACGAAGGACTATATTGCCTGGTATAGTCGTGTGTCACATTCATATCTCATTAGACTTGATGACGAAGGAGATCGTCTAGTCGTAGTCATAGTCATAGTCATGATGACGATAAGCCAGCCTCCTTGTCACAGCAGCAGCCACATGCTTGTCCGGTATTTTATTACATTGACATTTTGTTGTTTGATTACATTTAATTATTTGATTACATTGACATTTTTTTTTCAGGGTATCTTTAGAAGGATAGCCACCTTATTACAGAGAGCAATTAGTTGTGGGGATACACATGAGGATACACGATCTGCACTTGAATATGCATGACCTTATTTGTCCAAGCACTGACAAACTTTTCCTTGAGGTTTAATCCAGGTCTTTTGCACATATTCCAAAAATATGGGTCATGCCAAACAAACACTTTCAAATTCTTCAACACATTTAGGAAATGCTTCACAATCAGTACAATCAATCACAATTGTCCATGCTTTCATAACAACATCCCATGCCTCCCTTGGATGAACAAGCATTTTACACTTGGCCTTTACATTCTTTTTTGTGTGGAACCTACATAGTAAGCTACAAGCTTCTAGAAAAACAATTTCAATGGCATTCATCAGAGCCAGGTTCTTATCACTAACAATAACTGTAGGGTACACATCTCCTCTAAAAAAAAACCCTCGTAATCTTTGCAAAGCCCAAGTGAAATTTTTTTCACGTTTAGTAGACATCAAAACAAAGGCAGCTGAGAAAGTTAACCCTGTGGATGTAACACCTACAATTTCAAGTAGTGGAAGCCTATACTTATTTGTCTTGTAGGTGCTATCCATCAACAACATATTGCTAAATGTGTTTAACAACTTCAAAAAATCGGGATGAGTCCAAAAGATATCACTTACAACTCGAGAGGACATGTGACACCTATGCCAATGAATATAGTTGTCATGCTCCAACAACATCATCAATTGCTGCATTTCAGTTCTTGATCCTCTAACCTATCTCTTGTATGTATATATGGTATTATACAATTGTTTCAGTGTTGTCACATTGTTTTCATTATTCTCTTTCAGTGTAAGCAATATGTTCTTTGGTTTAACTCGACTTTTTGTTATGTCCACAACTAAAGCGTGTTCATCGGGTCGCAACCTACCAGCATAAGGGTGACCAACCAAAGTATTAGCCAATTCATGGTTATGCAACCCACATATGACTTTCAAAACCCAACCTTATCCACCTTTTATTGATTTGCCACCCAATCTGAATGAACAATCACACTTCCTTGTGTTGGTTATAGTCACCTCTAAATTTGTTCTGTACTTTCTATATTTTCCACTTCTTTCACATCCCAACAAGACATAGGTCTTCCTACCTTGTGCTTCAGTTGCTTTGTCTGATCTGAGTATGACAACAACAAAGCCAAGTCTAAATGCAACCTTGCGAACCCATTCAAGTAATTTATCTCGGGTACCAAACACCTACACAATATATCACATTTGCATTTAATTAATTTATATTTCATAAACATAAACAAAAACAAATCATTTTACCTTATCAATTGTAAAATCAAGAATACAATCTTCTTTCCGAACTAAGGAATCAGACACCTTGTTAACTTCCTCTGAATATATACAAAGACTATCCATATCTGTAACATAGCATTCCAACAACTCATAAAAAAATAAAAAAAAATAAAAAATCCAAGTTGTGAACGGGACGTCACCCTGTCCAGTTCACAAAACGTTTTGAGAACCGGATGGGGTGGCATCCGGTTCACAACTTACACACCAAATGAGCACCCCCCTCTAGTTTATCCGGTTCTCATTTCTTTTTAAATTTGAGAACCGGACAACCAGCCATCTGGTTCTCAAATTTCAAAAAAATGAGAACCGAATGGCTGGTTATCCGATTCTCAAATTTCAGAATAATGACAACCGGATGGCTGACTGTTCGGTTCTCAAATTTCAAAAAAATGAGAATCGGATGGCTTCATCCGGGTGCCCTACCAGAAATAGAAAAATCCACCAAAATAAAAAATCTTACATCTGTCGTTCCTTGTCACCGATAAACACTACACAATGGTCGGAAAGTCTTCCCTACTGTTCAATCACCCTCAAAACCTTCAAACACCGCACTGTAAAAGACGTATTTCAGAGAAAATGGAAGGTGTTTCATTGTTTATGTTCAACGGACGGGGAAAGAAGGTTGGTGTTCTTTAATAAAGCATGGACAATTTGGTAATTTCAACAAGACTACATTTGGAATTAAAATTTGTTATGGAGGTGTAGGAAGAGAGTATGGAGGTGGATGAAGAATTCATCTAAACATTATTATAGATATAGTTCTTAATATTATGTTTTGATACTAATAAATTTAAATTTAAATTATTTATTTTAATAATGTTATTGAAAAGTTACAACTAGACAATTAAAGTGTCTATTTTTCTTTATTTTTTTAATTAGCATTGCATAGATAAATTTAAATTTAAGTTTTCTAAATAAAAAAGAATTAAGTTATGTGAAATGTTTTTTTTAGTGGACAGTATCATGGTTCTATTTTTCTTTGCACCGAATTTTAAAACAATAAAAATTGAAGCTTAATTCACGTGAAATTATTTTTTTCCTACATAATATCATGGTTCTATTTTTCTGTGCACCAGATTTGATAAGATTGTATTTTTTCACCTGCAGCACTTTTGATAACATCTTTGTTGTTTCACGCAGCTCTGGATTTCTTCATCATATTTTAATTGTTTTATCTTTTCCCACATGCTTATCCCTTGATAGATTTCATAACAACAAATAATATTTGTTTATGTTAATCACGTTGATTTGCGGCACTGTCTTTCGAAAAAAAATATAAGTTTGTTTTTATCTTCTATTACGTTGGTTTTATATTTTACTATTTTTAGATTTTGTTATTCACGTTGATTTGAAACAAAAGAAATAACCAGTGTAAAGATGGAAGCGTGTTTCTTCGTACTGGATTTCAGCACTCGACATTGGATTCAAAATGAAATTTAAAAAATTAAAGCATGTTTCGACGCTGATTCAAAACAAAAATAAAAATGAAAAAAATTAAAGATGCACTGGTTACGCAGATGTTATTAAAAAAGATATATTCAAGTTACATATAACGTCTATATATGTACAAAAGTAAATTAAGCAATTAAACACTTATTAAGAGTTTTATGTAACGAGCATTAGTAGAAAAATATTTTGAATGGAGTGTTTGAGCACCGCATCCATTGACCTCAAGAGTTTTTTTTTAGTATTTAGAGTAAAAAAAATACTTTAGTTAAGTGTTTATTCAATGAATTTTTATGATTTTCTTTACGAGAGTATTTATTTTTATTCTCTCACGGAATTATTGGTTTTAAGAAGATATTAGGAAAATATAAAGGAGAGAATATTTATGTTTTGTGTAGTTAAGAGAATATTCATGTAATTTGTAGAGACAATAATATTTATTGTAATCAGATTGATTAGTCAAAGTTATTAAGCAATTGGTTAAGAGGACTGGACATAATTCAAATTTGAGTGAACCACCATAAACATTAGATCTAATTAAACACTACATATACTACTCTAAATGAACATAATGATGCTTTTACAAAGTTATTTAGGGCACAAAAAGATTTTAGCATTGCTTTAGCACTTTTGCAAATCAAACTTATGTTTTCTGATTGAAAGATGACTTTATATAGACACAAAAATAAAAGAATTATTGTAAATCTCTTTTTACCATTGGGAAGCTTTAAACTATGCATTAAATGTTATCTATGCATGCATTAAATTTTTTTCTTTTCTTTAAGCAACATCAAGATAGCTGGATGTATTTATCTATCCATGGACACAGAGTGCTTTTTCTTGAACTTGTGTAAAGTACATAGTCGTACAAATTCAAATAGGTTTTTCAAGTTTGACAAAGCTAACGTAAAGGAGTTGTTGAATTAAAGCAAATGTAACTCATTTTTTAAGATACCTATGGTGTGATGTAAGTTGGAATGAATCTTCTTGGTCAGGATGTAAAGATAAACATTTCTTACAACATAGAATAAACATATAGATATTCGTGAAGCACTATGTTAGCTTAAGATTATATGTATATTATTTGAGCATCAACAAATGCTTTATCAAATTTTAAACAAGACAACAGAGTGTTATACTATTTGATAGACAAAAATATTTACAACTTACATGATATATTATTTTAGCAAGGGTTATCATCATATAGACGAAGCACAACCATGTTTAATGCTTTGTTATTTTTAGCACTTAATAAAAACTATGAGTGTTGGACATTTCCTTAACAAAAATAAAAAATAATTTGAGGGTGAAAAAAATTTAGTTTTGTAATATAATTGAGAATTAAATTTGTTATTATTATAATGGTTCACATAAATTGAATGAATGTTATAGAAACCTTTCAGTCATAAAACCATTGGCCAAGAGGATAAAGCTTTAAGAAAGAGAACTCTATGTTTGAAAAGTATAAACACTAGGATTTTCTTTCTTTCTTTTTAGTCTTGTACAAATTGTATAGGTTTATTTTTTTCTTGTATTTCTTTTAGGATTTTGTAGAGACATAAGTGAGCCTTTGATGGAAGCATCATCGGAAGCAAAAGAATACTCAGAAAAATCTTAGAACCTTTCGCAATTTTCTCAAAGGAAACTAAAAAGCTAGGGATTCTCTTCCAATTAAGGTTCCTTGGAGAAGATCCCTTAGAAGAATACTCCCATTTTAGAGATTTTAAAATAACTAGAAGAATGCATAATATCAACTTAATTCTAATTTAATTTCAAAGTGAGTTACAAAGAGGGGCTAGGGATTTATTTATAGCTAGAGGAGCTCCTGCCACTCATTATCCTAGGAGATGTTGGAGTACAAGGTGCAAAGTGCAGGTGAACTTGTAATTGGTGTACACATGTCCCAAGTTTCATGTTGCTCACTTTTTTTTATTTTTCAAGTGTTTATAAGCTTTAGTGCTCCCTTGATGTATGCATAGTCGTGTGGGCTTATGGGAGGTAGTGGCTGACTCGTTTTTGACCTTCTCAATTGCAGCTTTGACTTCCCTAATGAAGAGGTTGACATATTAGCACTTTGACTCCCCAAGTTTAACCCTAATTAGGCCTAAATGTACCGCACTTGTGTTAATTTTTTAATATAATAGAAAATATTATTCCTATACAAAATTCGCTTTCCTATTTTTATACAAATCTACTCTTGTGCATTTGTACAAGGCCGAAAAGAAAAGGAAAAGGAAAAGGAAATTTAATAAAATTCACTCTCCATAAAAGAAGTTTTCCTAAGTCCTTCTTCCTCCTCTAGTTTTCTAGCTTGAGATATGGTGGCTGGATGGTAAAAGAAATTTCCCAAAACTTTTTTTTCTGTTCTTATATACTCTTTTTCTCTTACTATAATTTTTCTTCCTTTTACTACAAACTCTTTCATTTCTTTAAATTTATCCTTTTCATGTAAAGTAGGAAAGCTTATTTTAGGCTCCTCAAGAAGAGTATGATTTTTAGGAATATGATGGTCCCTAAGTACGACATGCTAATAGTAATGATTGTTATGATGGCTACTATAAACCTTTTTTTCTCTTTAGGAACTACGGTCCCTATGATGTTCTCTTATTTTATTTGAGCTCTCCTCATAAGTTTTCGTAAATTGAGTAAACATGTCCCTCATCTTAGCTATGTCTTTTTTTGTATTTCAGATTTCATCTCATGAAATTTATCTCTCTTGATCCCTAAGACTACCATGTACACTACAATGGTGGATATGATTACTCATTTTTTATCATAAAAATATTTTTATAAAGTTTTCAAAAGTGATAAAGATCTCATAAATGTTTTTATTTTATTTGGTGGAGTTTTCTAAGAATAAAAGATGTTGATAGTTTTTTAAGTACATTCCTAGGAAAGAGAGGTGTGTCACAAATAAATACACTTAAGTATCAAATCTTTCTTAGTCAGAGTTTCTCCTAGTCCACTTTCAAAAAAAATTTTAGTAAAAAACTTCAAAAATATTTTTTCAAAATGTGTGTACACAAACTTAGATAAGTGTCCAGATTACTTGTTTTTTAGCTTTTTTTATGACACTTAACTACATGCAAATAGAGATAAAGTCAAACCAAACTCAAGTCCACTTAGATTCTTAAATATCTTGGAATCAAAAAAGTTGTTAAACTTTGCCCAATTTTGTAAGATTTCTATCGAAGAGCTAAGTGAACTAGTACCTAGTGTAGAGTTAGTAAATCAATGTTCACAACTTATATGTAACAAGGAAAGTTAGTAATAACAGTAAATTAAAGTGGGAGGTTTGAAATTGTTGAGCAAGAAATTAAAATAGATGATTTAGAAATAATAAAGAGAATAGGTTGACTCTCAAGTTCTTTCACAACAAATTCTTCCTTGGTTTTCTTAAGATTATTATCCTTCAATTCTCCTCACAGAGTTGAACTTAATCAAACAAGTGTCAATCAAATTCAATAGAATCTTATTAGCAAAATAAGTGTCTACTATTATATTTAATATCTCATCTCGTCTTCAAGTATATACTCAATGAGATGTATATCTTTTATCTCTTGATAAGCGTACAAGAAATTGATTAAGACTAATCGAATTAACCAAGAAATCTAATTAAAGGAAAAACAATTGAATTCTCAACAAGTGTTCAAAAACAAATACTTTTCCAAAAACAGATTTCAAAAAGACCAACAATATAGCACAACTTTTATAATGTAAAGAACAAAACTTTATTAAACAGAAACCTCAAAATTCATCGTGAAATCACAAGAGAATCAACCCAAAGGAGTTTAACCTTCCATGAGGATAACTAAAATACAAAAGAAAATAAAACTAAATTTTATGCTATATAGCGGCATCTCTGTCCTTCATGTCTTCTCCAACATCTATTTATAATCTCCTTTTATTCAAAAAATTAACTCAGATTTAATTCTCAGATATTGTCCTTGCAATTATCAGATGTTTCCTTATGTGTGAAAGATTGATTTTGTAAACATCTTCTTTCCAGTAAAACTGTAGATTTTTCATCTCCCAATTTCTTTCAAATATTTTGTTTCCAAATCCTGTTACAGATATCAGCTCATAATAATTGAATTTGCTACGAAAGATATTACAAAATATTTTAAGGAGATTTTTTGTAAATCAAGTAAGAATTGCATAGGATCATCTGTATATAAATTTTGAATAATATATTGGCAAAAGATTGGATTAGATTTGAAGTCCATAAAATATCTGCAAATAATTATAAATAAGAAAAGTAAGAGAATATGCTTAAAATCCAAGTTTAACCAATAATATCAATTAAGGTCCAATTAATCCTGATTGAATAAATCTTATTTAAAACAATGCATTTATTCTCAATTACAGTCTAAGAAAGTCAATGTTAAATACTCTAAGTGTGAATAAAAATATACTCATCAAATACCCTCACATTTATCCTTTTGCACTCCTAAGCAAAACACTAGTGATCGATAGAAAGGAAAATAAACACAAAAGAAGATTTATAGCAAATCAACCATAGAATCAAGGAATGTATAGGAGCTAGCAAAATACAACCTTCCAAAAATCAAGGAATCAAGAAAAATGGGAAACTCTGTATCTCAGTAAACAAGAATATAATTTAAATTAAATGGATGAATAAAAAATGATAAAATATTCTCAAAATAACTCTCCAACTCTCAAGTGTTTTAGGTTTTAGGTTTGTATATACACTCAGCACTCATGCAAGCAAGCACTACTATAAGCTTAACAAAACTCTAATATCTGCAATAATTGAATAACATGCACATAAAGATCAAGAGGACTTTTTAAGGGATGTAATGGGGTCAAGGTAAAGGTAGGTAAAATGAGAGAAAAAAATAGGGTTGAAACCATAGAAAAACAAAGTAATAGGGAATAAATCTAGAAATAAACGTAAGTAGAGAACATCTTCAAATTACAATCAACTCCTCTTTTCATTTTAGAACTTTATATTTTTTTATTTCTTTTCACGCAGTAGATGACTAACATGCATATTAGGCAATCTACACTTCTTTTTTTCTTTTTTCAAATGAGAAGATAAATTAATGAATTACACTTCCACACTTATTCAAGAATCTATTCCCAAAATGATTCCAAAACTCCTTTATCTTTTACGGTAGGGACAAATTTTTTTTTTAATGCTTGTAATGAGGGTTAAAAACAAGAAGAAGGCTACAGGCTCAAAGGGATAAACAAAGCATTCATCATAAAGGTAGGCTAATATGGCTAAGTGGCTTATTTAAACAAAGAACACCCTAATCATATCAATTTATGCATGTAAACATAATTGCAGAAACAGAGAATCAAGTCAAGTTTTAGAGTATAAGCAAACATGAATGAAAACACACTAGAAGGAACATTAGACAAACATTTAGACGGTTTATCAAAAAGGTTCAAAATCTTACTAGGGACAAATGATTCAACCCAGTAATTTTCAAAACCAACTTATTTAGCAATTCACAGAGAATTCAAACAACACCAATCAAGAATCCATATTTTTTTTTATTTTACAAAATTACCAGCCACTAGATGCTTCTTTAAATCTACTAAAAATATGCAAAAAAAATCTTTTTATTATGCAGTAAAAGAAAATTTAGAACAAAATTTATTTATTTTTAAAGAAAAGATGTTGAAAGTTCACCATGTAAACTCCTAGGAAAGAGAAGTGACTCACAATTGGACATTCTTAAGTACCAAGTCTTTCCTAGCCAGAGTCTTTCCTAGATCACTTCCACAAACTTTCCTTAACAAAAGAACAATTTATGAAACAAAATAAAATCAAAAAATGAAAACAAAATTGGAATTAGAATAATAAGGTAAAAGCAAAATAAGAAATAAAAATACTTCCTAAACTATAAATCTCCTCCGCCACACTTAAATCAGACATTGTCCTCAATGTAACAACAATCAAATAAACATGTAAGATAAAAGTAGGTAAAGAAAAACTCCCTCGTTAAGCTTGAGGGCAAAGAAGAACTGCAACTACTCTTTTCAACCATCTCATTTGCAGTAAAAACTAAGGTCCTTTGTGTAGTGTGACACATGAATTATTCCCATACTTATTGGAAGGTCTAACTAATGCATACAGAACCTTGGTGAAATAGTGAGGACACCTGTTGTGAGGAACCTAAGTCCAGCAAGGTAAGAATGGATGGCTTCAGAGGACGAGTGTGGTGTAAAAAGTACTCCCATGAATAGCTCACTAGATATGAAGTGGAGTGATGAGGAAGTGGTAAGGGACCACCTATGGGTGGCAATGGGTGGTGGAAGGGTTGATTAGATGGTCTACTTGTGTAGATAACGGAACGGGTATTACCTCACGAGGTGGTGGTGGTTGTGCAGGAGGACGTCTATGAAACCTTAAACATGAGAAAACAGTGTCCTCCTTTTCTAAATTTTCATCATTTACATGGATCATAAGGAGCCTTTGCTTCTCCTCTAATGAAATATGTTGCATTGTATAAACTAAAATAGAGTTTTCAGTGGTATCTGTGTAATATGGCTTTGCTGATAGTTCCATTTCAGGACCTATTTCAAAATCTTCACAATGAATGGTTAATAACTTATTTATTTCAGCACAATTGCTACAAATGGATGGATCACAACATAAACCACAAGATAAATCAATTTTAGAATCATTTAAAATAGGGATTAACAATGGTTCCAACTCCTTCACTGGTGGCTGGACAGATGACACTAGTTCAGAAATTTCAACAACCTGCAAATTAGTTAGGTTAGCCTTAAGCATAGTTGTTGTGGTTGTACTTGTGAATTCTAACTCGTTAGTCAAACTAGATATAGTATTACTAGTGTCTACATCACAAGTTATACATTTTTCTATCTCTACACATATCTAGCAGATAGATGAACCAATACACGAGTCACAAAGGAAAGTATTATCAACACTAGATAGTTCAGAAAAATCAAAATCTTCAAATAAATCATCATTTTCAAAACCAGTAAGTATATTAATGAAGAAAACAGAGTTTTGGACTGGTTGTTTTATAGCATCTGGTATGCTAAATTGCACTAGATGGTCACCAAATTCCATGGTCAGTTTACTAGCATGAACATCGATCTTGGTTCGAGTTATCTTTAAAAATGGTCTGCCCAAAATAATGGTGGCCACTCTAGTGTGGAATGTCCTCACTCCATGTTCAAAATATAAAAATCTACAGCAAAAGTTAGGCATTCAACTTGCACAAGCACATCTTCTATGACTCTTATGGGATGTACGGTGTTCCTATTAGCCAACTAGATTTCAATGCCTGTAGTTCTTAAGGGGCCAAGAGATAAGGAAGTGAAAACAGATAAAGGCATAACATTAATAGATGCTCCTAAGTCAAGCATAACATTATCAAATGAGTTATTGCTTATGGTGCAAGGGATAGTAAATGTTCCTGGGTCTTTACATTTTTTTAGGAATTTCAGCCCCATGTTTAACAATAAGTGCAGAAACATTCTTTCCCATATTTTCCTTCTCATTACCTTTTAGACGCCTCCTGTGAGTGCATAAATCTTTCAGAAATTTGGCATACTTGGGGATTTTCTTGATGGCATCTAGTAGAGGAATTTTGACCTCCACCTTTCGAAAAGTCTCCATAATCTCCTTTTCAGTCTCTTCCAATTTTTTACTCTTCTGCACAACTCTATGTGGAAAAGGAAGTGTGATTGACGGTCTCACAAGATAAGAGGTAGATGACTCAATTCTCTTTGGCACAAAATCTTCTGAAACAAAGGTATTTGATATACTAAATGATCTCGGTTGATTGTCTACTTTGGTGGACTCTACTTCGGGTTCAGATACTTGTAGACCTTTACCTGATCTTAATGTGATGGCACTGACATTTTGCGGATTGATGACTGTTTGAGAAGGAAGCTTATCAAGACCCTTAGATTGCATCTGATTTATACTAGTGGCCAATTGACCAATTTGATTTGCCATGTTGGCCTGGGATTGCATTAGCTGCTTCATCATTTCTTCTAAAGAGGGTTCACTTTTTATAGGTGAAACAACTTGTGTTGAAAGTGGTTGTTGTTGTTGTTGACTTGAATTTCCCACCTTAGATTCAGATGATTTCTCCAACCTGGATTATATTTGTTGGAGGATAAATCATGGTTATACATTGTTGATTAGATTGTCTACCTTTATTGTAAATGTTAGCATCATATACTTGAGGGGATTCAGTGTTTTCTCCTCCAGTTTCATTCAATGTTGGGCAAGTATCAGTGGGATGGTCAATAGAAGTGCATATTCCACATAGTTTAGCAACTACTTGAGTCTTAGCTACCTGTTTAAATAATGTTGCTAAATCATCTAGCTTGCTCTCTAGTTTATTGTGATAAGCAACATAAGAGGTATTGATTTCATAGACTCCTCTAGATAAGGTAATTGAGTTGCTTCTGGTACCAAAATGCTGATTATTGGAAGCCATGTTCTCAATCAGAAGTCTTGTTGAAGTAGGAGTCTTGTCTACCAAAGCTCTTCCACTGGCTATATTTATCATTTGCCTATCCATGAACATCAAACCTTTGTAGAAATACTGAATGAGTAGCTGCTCATGGATCTGGTGATAAGGACAGCTTACACAGAGTCTTTTAAACATTTCCCAGTATTCAAGCAAACTCTCTCGCTCCAACTGTCTAATGTCGCATATCTCCTTACGAATGGTAGTCACTCTAGATGCAGGGAAGAATTTCTCTAGGAACATTCTTTTCATATTCTCCCAACTGGTCACTAATCCTGGTGGCAAATAATACAACTAGTCTTTTGCTGCATCTTGCAAAGAAAAAGGAATGCCTTCAATTTAATGTGTTCTTCTAGGACCCCATATGGTCTCGTGGTGGTGCAAACTATATGAAATTTCTTTAAATGTTTATGTGGGTCTTCCCCTACAAGACCATGAAACTTGGACAGAAGATGGATTAAACTAGATTTTAATTCACAGTCTACATCTAAATCAGGATATTCTATGCATAAGGTCTAAATGGCCATATCTAGCATAGCAAGCTCTCTTAAGGTTCTTTCAGTCATGTTAGAAATGTTAGAACCAAATCTTTTTATTTTATTTTTTTAAAGAAATAATATCGAAAGTTTATTAAGTAAACTTCCAGAAAAGAGAGGTGAATCACGATTAGACATTCTTAAGTGCTAAGTCTTTCCTGACAGAGTTATTCCTAAATCGCTTTCACAAATTTTCTTTAGAAAAATAATTGAGATTTTAAAAATTAGAAATAAACAAAACTAAAGTTTAAATTTAAAATGAGAAAAAAAAAGACAAAATTGAAATTAAAATTGAACAAAAAAAATTAAAAATAGCACAAAAATTAAGAATAAAAATAAAAATAATAAATTTAAAAATAAAGATAGAAACAATAATTAAAGATAGAAATAAAATATAACAAATTGAAATAAAATCAATTAAGATATAGAAACATAAAATAAACAAATTGAATATAACTTAACAAAAAAAAGTTAAATATGCCAACAAAATTAAATAAATGAATACAATAAATAGAAAAATGTAGATAAACAAGGAACCTGCAAACCAAACTCAAATTGGATTCCCCGACAACAACACCAAATTTGATCGTTGTAGTTTCACGAGCAAATTAAAAGAGTTCTAGTGTCGATCGCCTAACGTAGTGCTAGACCGTCCAACACCAAAGAGATAATAGCATAAATAGGAGAAAGTTAACCCCAAGTCGTCTCCCAACAAATCCAATAGTAGATTTAGTAAATCAATGTTCACAACTTATCTACGACAAAGAAAGTTAGTAATAACAGTAAATTAAAGTGAGAGGTTTGAGATTGTTGAGCAGGAAATTAAAATATATGATTTAGAAATAATAAAGAGAATAGGTTGACTCTCAAGTTCTTTCACAACAAATTCTTCATTGGTTTTCTTAAGATTATTATCCTTCAATTCTCCTCACATAGATGAACTTAATCAAACAAGCGTCAATCAAATTTAATTGAATCTTATTAGCAAAACAAGCATATACTAATATATTCAATATCTCATCTTGTTTCCAAGCGTATACTCAATGAGATGTATATCTTTTATCTCTTGACTAAGCGTACAAGAAATTGATTAAGACTAAGCAAATTAACTAAGAACTTTAATTAAAGGAAAAACAATTGAATTCTCAACAAGTGTTCAAAAACAAATACTTTTCCAAAAATAGATTTCAAAAAAACCATCAATATAGCACAACTATTATAGAGAATGTAATGAACAAAACTTTATTAAACAGAAACCTCAGAATTCATCATGAAATCACAAGAGAATCAACCCAAAAGAGTTCAGCCTTCCATGAGGATTACTAAAATACAAAAGAAAATAAAACTAGAGTTTATGCTATGCAGCGGTGTCTCTATCCTTTATGTCTTCACCAACATATGCTTATAATCTCCTTTTCTTCAAGAAATTAACTCAGATTTAATTCTCAGATATTGTGCTTGCAATTATCAGATGTTGCCTTATATGTCAAAGAGTGATTTGTAAACATCTTCTTTTTAGTAAAGCTGTAGATTTTCCATCTCCCAATTTGTTTCAAATATTTTGTTTCGAAATCCTGTTCCAGATATCATTTCATAATAATTAAATTTGCTGTGAAAGATATTACAGAATATTTTAAGGAGATTTGCTCTGAATCAAGTAAGAATTGCAGAGCATCATCTTTATAGAAATTATGAATAATATATTGGCAAAAGATTGGATTAGATTTGAAACCCATAGAATATCTACAAATAATTATAAACAAGAAAAGTAAGAGAATATGCTTAAAATCCAAGTTTAACCAATAATCTCAATTAAGGTCCAATTAATCCTGATTGAGTAAATCTTATTTAAAACAATGCATTTATTCTCAATTACAGTCTAAGAAAGTCAATGTTAAATGCTCTAAGTGTGAATAAAAATATACTCATTAAGAGTCATTTGCTTAGAGCAAGGCATGAAACTCAGCGAAGGTAAAGGTCTTTAGGCCAAGGAGATACCCATTGTAGGGTTATTAGTGCACCTCTCAATTTTCAATAGGTGAAACACCTTTTTGACTAACATATGGGGCATATGCCATGATTCCTGTTAAGCTCGAAGAAGCATTTTGGTGGAGGTAGAATTTTGATGAGAATAGTAATGATAGCAACCTTAGAGATAATCTAGACCTTGTACATAAAGTACGAGAAAAAGAATAAATAAGAGAAGAAGCTACAAAGAGTAACGCAACCCAAATTTACAACATATGCGTTAGGGAATGATTCTTTCACAACAGTGACTTGGTGTGGTGAAAGCTTGGAGAAACCCGAAAAGACAAGCATGAAGGAAAACTAACACCAACGGGTAAGGCCCATACCGAGTAGTATGAGGCTTACAAGCTTGAAAAAATAAATGGCAGATTCTTGCAAAGGACTTGGAATGCAACACATTTGAAATGGTATTGCAGTTGAATTATTAGAATGTCATACTTTTCTTCCTTAAGGAGGTTTTTATCCATAAGGAGGTTTTTTTAATAAGGTTTTAATGAGGCACATTCTTGAATGATTTTTTTTTCATGTATAAGTCTATTAAAGAAGTCACAACAGATGAAAGAATTTCGAAGTCATCCTATGTCGTTTGAAAATAAATGACCATCACATCAAATGAAAATATTCCAAAGCTATCCAAGATTGTTTGAAAATAAACGATTGCTATAATGGACCAAAGCATTACAATCATTTAAAAATAAATGACCATAATTTCGGATGAAATAATTCCAAAGCTATATGAGGTCGTCTGAAAATAAATGACCATCACATTGGATGAAAAAATTCCAAAGCTATCTGAGATCGTTTGAAAATAAATGATCAATTCATCAAATAAAAACAATACAAAAATTAGAAAATAAATTACCATCACATCAAATGAAATAAATTCAAAGTTACCTGAGATTGTTTTTAAAATAAACGATCACTACATCGGATCAACACATAACATTCATGTGAAAACAAAATGACCATCACAATCCTTGATCATTTGAAAATAAATGGTCACTAAATCAGATCATAAGTACAGAGTCCTTTGGAAATAAGTGACCATCACTATTGACCATCATCATAATCCAAAGTTGTTTGAAAATAAACAACCATCACACTAGATCATAGTACGAAGTTGTTTGGAAATAAATGACCATCATCTGAAGTCATTTGAAAATAAACGATTATCACGTCAAATCAAAGTAGTACGAAGTTGTTTGAAAATAAATGATAATCACAGTAATCCAAAGTCCCTTGAGAATAAGCAACCATCATAATTCAAGGTTGTTTGAAAATAAACAATCATCGCATAAAATCATAGCACAAAGTCATTTGAAAATAAACAATCATATCAAAGTAATCCAACTCACAACAAATAAAATATTATCGAATAAAAATAATCTAATGAAAACTTGCAAAACATAGAAAATCTTTCATACATCAAATTGGTCCCATATTTGGCAATCAATCATAACTCTCATTTATTTTGAATAACTCAGTTTAAATGATGGCAAATTGATTTGGTTCTTTCTTTGATTTTGAACTTTGGATGAAGGTGATTAAAGGTTGTGGAAGTTGGACTTGAGAGGATGTTTTCGATGAAGGAATGAAATGAACCGTGGATAGGTTGATCTAAAAGAGGTTAAATGAACTCCTAGGGGCCTAAGCTAGTCATTCATTCACACTAACCTAAAGAGGAATACAATAACAAGTGAGATTGAAATTCAGCATAGTTTCTCTACTCATTTAGTGTTCCATTTACATGAAGTCAACACCTCTATTTATAGTGCTTGTGGTTGTTAAAAAATGAAGCCAAATCAGAAATATCAAATTCGTAGCCCTAGATCCAAACTCTCCAATAAGGGTGTGACAAGTGGATATCATTCATTTCATGCCTCTTTGCCTCATTTAGGACATGTGCAATACATTTCTTGAGTGATGGAGTGTGCTCCTCATACCCTAGCACGTCTTAAGGTTTAGTTTGAGCCTTGGCAAGTCCAACTGATGCATGAAAAATCTTCTACAAACTGAAGTCTAAACTTATTATATTCAAGACCAAAATACAAGTCTATTTATCAAAGGCCCAATACATGGTTCAAAAAAAATTACTAAGGTCTAATACATAGTCCAATAGAAAATTACTAAGACTCAATACATGATCCAAAATGTCTTAAACTAGGCTGTATGGGATGAAAAACTGGTCCATATTGATAGAAGTTTGACTATGTTGAGGCCACTTGAGTCTCACTCCTCTAGTATCTTCTTGATCATTGCTCTTGTTATGGGTCCTTTGTTGAGGAGTCTTCCATTATCAAAGCCAAAATAGTCTATAAAAATAGATAAATTTTATAGGAAAATATATTGAATTTCATCTCTATACTCTAAACACTTATCATATTCATCTCTAAACTCTTATTAACTTAAACATAAACAAATCTTCTTTTAAGTAATTTTTCCACTAGATGCTTCGTCAACAAAGCTCAACAATGATTATTAGAGAAGATTTAATTTGATCAAAGAATTCTCTCAAAATCAATCCTATTTTATCTCGGAATGTCTTAACTCAATTCTAGTAAATACAGTTATATTTAGTGGTAAATAGGAGAACCAACCAACCTTATATACAGTACACAGTAAAAGAGACGATTTTATCGCAAGAAAAGAAATGTGGATGGTCAAACGTATATTTAATGTTGATAAATGCACAGAAATAAAAACCCAAGTCACATCTAGTAAAGAAAATATCAGAATCGATCTATTGCCCTAGGCCTTTTATATTTTTTTAAAAAGAAGAAAGATGAATGAAGAATATTATCAGCAACTTCCCCCACATGTCTGGCAGAAGCAAAATTTCTCACACTTCCCACAAGGAGACCAGGTGTGCCATGCGGGAAAATCTCCAGTTGTGGTTAGAGGTTCAAACAAAACAAAGAACTGCTCCAAATTTCTTTTGCACTGGAGGACAAGGTTGGTGAGCTCCTTTCTAAGGTTATCGAGATTGCAGTGGTTCTTGAGTGCACTTGCAAGCGACAACTCTTTTGGGTTTCAAGTTTATTACCCCTTTACTACTGTTATTTTTGTTTGTATTCTTTTAGGAGAATTTATCTTTGAATATGTCTTCGATTAGTTTGTAACACTTCTAAAGGATTTTGCATATTGCATCAATCACACAATAAAGAATTGAGACTGAAGATTTATACTAAGAAAGACAAAAAAAACTTACCTCTTTTATTATCCTGATTGGTTTCTTCTTGTTTTGCAGCAATTGATTCTTCTCCTTAATTCCTTTTTTTCTTCTCCTATTTTTTTTTTGTTAATTATGCAAACCTCTTTCTTATGGAATGCATTGGTATTTATAGCACAAAACTGTTTCCAGAACACTTGAGTTCATTAGAAAATTTTGTTAAAGTACAAATCTATAAGCTTTGATTGAGGAAATTGTTATGTTGAAGAACTAAGAGGGGATGATGGGTAGAGGAAAAAATGCAGAGTAGGTGAGGAGATTAAGCATATGATGTAGATGTTTGTTAAGGAGGATAAAAGTGTTTTTAATGGGATGTGGATGTCTTCTTTTAAGTCTTAAGGTTACTAACTGTCCTGTGATAGGGTTATGGTAATAAAGGACAAGTTTGCTTGTTAATCCAAATATGCGCGGCTGTACAGGATTATTGAGAAGGAAAACTTCATTATCTGGGTTCATATTTTCTGGGTTCATGGGTTCATGTTCATGGGTCTATATACCCCCCCAGAAAAACCAAATATAAAAAGTTTGATAATGAAAACATAATATTGAAAATAATTATGCAAGCATTAATATTACATGCTTTGAAAATTCAGAGCCTTCTGGCTCTGATACCAAATTGGGAAGGATCGATATGCAGAGTATGAAGATAAAATTATGCAGTATGCAGCGGAGATAAAATTTTGGAAAATAGAAATGAAAGGCAATAAAAACTTACAGAGGAGCAAGCATGGATTGAAAACATCTACAAAGTTTTATTTAGAAGAAAGAGAAAGAGAGAACATATTACAAGACTCTTTTCAACTCCTGCCTTCGACTCTAGAGAAGGCTTCTTTATATAGACAAACCTAACTACTACAAGACAAAATACAAATAGTGCTTGCATTATTACTTTACTATACAACTTTTGACTTTGGTGCCTAACTTTTATTAGTGGGAACACTATTCTGAGATTCTCCATGAGTGCTTCCACTGTTTTGAACTGTTCTTGTATGCTTTTCTTAAGTGCGTCTACTATTTTTGGATGCTTTTCTTGAGTGTGTCTTCTATTCTTGGATGCTTCTGTTGTTTTATGCTGATTAGTCATAGTACATATCTTCATTTTGTAGATATGGATTTGATTGAGAGGACCCTTCTTCAGAGTTATCTTTTGCTGAACCATGTAATGAAGTAGCTTTTTCCAGAGT
>Ga0209489_104615_pt1 | contig 25153 bp, 19 predicted proteins | sample SiratrowhiteBW_FD_187527 | JGI IMG/M metagenome (GOLD analysis project Ga0209489, IMG submission 187527) | Root nodule microbial communities of legume samples collected from California, USA - Siratro white BW (SPAdes) (version 2) | ecosystem: Host-associated > Plants > Roots > Nodule | place...
ATATATATATATATATATATATATATATATATATATATATATATATATATATATATCACGAAAGATTGAATCGTGGATAAATCACCTTCATAAAAAAAAAAAGGTAAACTTGATGATTAAGAATTTTGAAAATTAATTTTTTTTTAATTTTTAGTTTTGATAACCGACCTTGTATGATATTAAGTTGACTTCACTTTATCTCTAATATTTATTTATTACTTTAAGTATAACTTAATCTTTTTCAATTTTCTTTAAATATACGTTGAAAACATATTAACCTTGTAAAATAAATTAGTAGTACATTTACATATAATTAATTATTTCACACAATAATTATTTATATGAACGACCGACTTAATCGATTATCATAACTAATAATTAATTAATTGAAGCTATTCTCAAATCAAATTATTACCACATAATTATTTATCACTCAAATGATGAATTAGATTGTTATTCTTGAATTCTTAAATTCAGTTCAAAATAATATAATTAATTATATTTAATAATAAGTTACATATATTAAAAATCAGTTATGAATAAAATGTTTTTTTTTAATATTTCAAAGAAATAAATCGTAATCAATTACAAACATACTTTGACTTTTAAGAAATTATCCAAGAAACAAAATAAATAACTTCTTATAATGAATATTTAATAGAAGATTTATCTTGAAGAAGTTCGGTGAAAATTTTGCATAATCTTTTCCCTTTAGTCTTTTAAGAGTACCTACCACTACAAGTGATATATTTTCTTATTTTTTTCCTAACTTTATTTTCAACCTTTTGTATACATAGGTTTGATTTGTTCATTAGTAGGTTTCTTTATAGTATTGTAGTATTCTTAAGTTCAAGAACATTTTTGTACATCTTTAGTGATTGTATGCTCCACATATGAAATATGATTTAATATAATTCAAGATAATAAAACAATCACAATCCTAATAAAACTAATTATTGAAGTGAAATGTTGATTAGAATTACTTTTAGTTATCTTTGCTTTATTTTTCACTTCTTTTTATAATTTTTGTTCCCATTGCTTTTGTATTTTCTATTTCCATATGACTGTATCAAGTGTTTAAATAAAATTTTCTATGACTTACTAATTCTTTTTATAATTTTTGTTCGATTGTTTTTGTATTTTCTATTTCCATGTGACTGTATCAAGTGTTTAAATAAAATTTTCCATTATTTACTAATAATAATAATAAATTTTTAAAATGCTAATTTATCATATTTTAATAATGCATGATTTATTTTTCTTTGTAATAATAAAAAATGTTGTTGAAAAAAACGATTATAATAATTATAATAAATAAATAAATAAAAGGAATTCAATTATATAACTCTATTGCTTTGTAATCCAATTTCTAATCAGAAATACACTATCTTATTAAAATAAAAATTAACAAAATTTTATCATATTATATATTATCCTAAGCAATTGATTGGAACAAGGTAACAAATCATATCATAAAAGAAGTTAAATCATTAAATCATTTTTCCATGTTAATGATTATAAGATTTTTTTATGCTAGTTAATATATATATATATATATATATATATATATATATATATATATATATAAACATTTTTACTATTATTGAGTAAAACTTTTAAACGTAACCGTCTTTTGCATCTGATAGTTAAATTTTCTCTATACATACATAATCCATTTAATATATTTAAGTAAAATACATGGTTGGTATTTATTTTTTTCTTTGTCTTAATCATTGTTTACTATTTATTATCAAAATTATGTTATAATAATTTTTACTTCTAAAAGATTATAATAATTTAAAGTTTCTTTCGAAAAATTAAAAACTTTAAAAAATTATTTTTTTAAACTAAATAAATAAAACTAATTTAAAAAAAATATTTTAATGGAAAAAGACATACTATTTCAGGAATCTCCAAAAAAGTAATGCTATTTTCATTTGGATTTTTATACCGATTTTAATTATAAAGAAATAATTAAGAAAAAAAAATTAAAATGCACGGTAAAAGAATTTACGTTATCATGAACCGCCGCTCATGCAGTGAAACGCTGAAGGTGGACCGCCGCTCATGCAGCATCGATTCGCAAGGTGAAATTGAAATCCAAATCCTACTGGGTTCAATGCGTGAAAAGCATTAAAATTTTCAATTTTTTTTCCGAGAAGATGGTAGAGAAAGCGTGAAGCGGAGATCCATTTGCTGGACGGAGAAATAAAAGGCTACTGTCGCAAGGCTAGAGAAATGTTTTCATGTTTTAATTTTAATTTAATTCTCTGGTTTTCTTTTTCTAGCTTTCTTTGTTTTTAGTGAGTTTTATCGTTTATGTTCCTATTTCTCCGGTTTCTCTTGTGTTTGTTATATATCTTCTTTATTGATTATCACGGGTATCGGGTGAGAATATGGAGGGTTTCAAATTTTTTGGAGTTTCTTAAAAGAATCCAGTATAGATCATAACTTGTGATATCTCCCTTAATCAGCTGCCTAAATCTTGCTTTAAGGAGACATAATCTATGTCCAAATGTTTGAGGAGATAATATCTTGTTTACTTAGAGAAATGCTAAAATTATCTTGATAGTAGAATTGTCTTGTCCAAATGAGTTAAGCCTCTCACTCACTTGGAAGTTTGCAAGAAACTTGAAGGGGTTTGAAGGTCTCTGAACTCTTGGAAAGCTATCCCTCTCGGTAAGGGATTTTATGAGTTTGTTTTCTCTTCTTTATAAGACTTAAGGAGGTTTTGGGAGTGAGTCCTCGGAATCTTTATCTGGAGATTCTCAGAGCTTTTGCTTGGTCAAAAGATTTTGTCCTTACTATAATGAAGATGACCAAGGCTCAATGTTAGGTGCGGACCCATGGGCTCCCTATGGAATATTGGCAACTTAAAGTTATCTTTTCTATTGCTAGAGGTGTTAAAAAACGTCTTTCCTTAGATGATTGTACCATGAACAAAACAAGAGGTTCTTTTGCAAGGGTTCTTGTGGATCTTAATATGCTTGCGGAGCTTCCAAGTCAACTGTTGGTGGAACGCCTTGAGTTTTCCTTTGTGGCTGAGATTGAGTATGAAAGGCTCCCCTCCCCCTTTTTGTCATGCTTGTAAAATGATAGGTCATTCTTTCTCTATCTGCAAGAAACACAACATTGACAAACTTTCCATTATTGTATAGAAAACAGGTTCGCATAATGTTTCTAAGGCTAGACAGGTCTACGTGACAAAACAATCCAATATGACTTTATCGGAAAAGTCTGCTCATATTCAATCTAATAATCATAATGCAGTTATTAATACGGTTGAAGAGCTTGTCAAAAGTTCTGCTGCAGGAAATATAGGGGTCTCTTAGCTTGGATGGGGTCCCATCTTTGGACCATGGTTGGGTTGATGTTTGTCTCAACCAAGGGAATAAGAAAAATCTATCTCTATTGTTGGTTCCGATAAGATTTTTGGTGCTCTTAAAACCCCTCCTTCTAGGGATTTAGTCATTAATAATCTTTTCCAATGTCTTGAAGATGGTGCAACTTAACCTGGGGAAAGATGGTGCAAATGATATGGTTGTTGTTAACTCAACTGCAAAGGTTGACAATGATTCTTTTGCTGATATGACTCCTATGCAAGTTGTAGAGGATTGTCAGGAAGCTATGGGTCATGATGTTAATGTAGATTTTGTTGCCACCCAGGTTTTGGTTACTACAAAGAGGAAGAACTAGTTTCGGGAGGAACATGTTCTGCCTCGCTTCTACCACCTCTAAAGTTGGGGTTTCTAATGCTTCTCCTCTTAGTCCTACAGGGAATGAAGGGCAAGTGTCAATAGGTTTAGTGGTTGTTTTAGATGCTATAAAGGGCTTTGCTGATCAGGTTTTTGCAAATCAGTTTGTTAATCAGGTTTCTACTTCTATACACATTTTACCATTGTATTTGATGCAAAAAAACATGTTGTTTCTAAGTTCTGAGGGCATAGGGTTTAGCAAGACACATTCAGTGAATCTGAGGAATTGGAGGAAGATCATGTGCAGACTACTAAGAAGCTTGGAAGGCCATGTAAACAGGCCTCTAAATGTGTCAAAAAAGCCACTAAAATAGGTTCAGCTAAGAGTAAATGATAGATTTGAAAGGTTTTTTTTTTCGAACATTCGGGGAGTGGGCAATGATAGATCTTTAAATATGCTAAGAAATATCCTTTTTTAGCATAAACCTCATTTTATTTTCCTTGCTAAGCTTATGACTGTTTTTACTGATAAACATGCTTTATTTTTTCAAAACTTGAACTATTTGTTTTGTGCTTCTAGTAACAACTCTAACTCGGTTTCTACGCTTTGGTGCTTGGTTAGGAATGATCTTGTTTTTAATGTTATAAATTCTACTGCACAAGATATATATATATATATATATATATATATATATATATATATATATATATATATATATATATATATCTTACTATATAGGGGAAAGATTTGAATGTGTCAGGTGTTTATGGTGCAAATTCTTACTCTGCTAGAAGGGTTCTTTGGTTTGATTTAAATTATCTTCAAGGACTTTGGTGTGTTCTTGGAGACTTTAATGGTATCCTCTCTACGCCGAAGCTAGAGGAGGTTCTGCCTAACAATTTATCTTGTGCTGAATTTCATTATTAGATTAATTCGACTGAGCTCTTAGTTATTCCTTCTTCGGGTGCTTCCTTTACTTGGTCTACTAGGAGGCTGGGTAATCAAAGCATTGAGACGAAGCTTGATAGAGCTCTTTTCAATTTCCCTTGTTTAGATAATTGGTACAATTGCAGGTATAAAGTTCTGGTTTGTAATTATTCTGATCATCATCCTTTTTTTGTTGAGTTTGTTTCTTCTTTGACATCTAGAAAGCCCTCTACCACTAGTAGAAAAAACACATTCTACGACGGGATATCATCGCAGTTAAGATAGAACCGCAACTAAAAACAACGCGGTGACATTTTTGAAATTAAGTATAATTATACCAGCGTGGTTGACGCAAGAACCGCGATGATAAGGCATAAATATTTTAAAATTGAAAACTGAAGGGAGATACCAACGCGGTTCTGGAAACAACAGCGTTGGTATCTGTAAAACAATTTTTAAATTATTTTGCAGGAGGATACGAACGCGATTCCCACTAACAACCGTGTTTGTATCCTATGAAATCATAAACAAAATATATATAAAGAGAGAGAGAGAGAGAGAGAGAGAGAGAGAGAGAGAGGACTAAAAAGAGGAAGAGCATCAGTGAGCGCGCGATTAAGATAGAGGCATGATCTAACCATTTTGGCATCGCAACGTTTAGTGATTTGCTTTCTCTTTCTGTGTTGCAGTGAGTTAAGAAGAGAAGGTGCTCAGCCTCTACAATGGAAAGTTGTCGTTGTTAGGGTTTCACCCACATTGCATTTCGGAGGTCACACCCAGGTTCTCAATTGGATTCTCAAGATCTAGGGTTTATGCTTCGCTTATTCTCTTCACTTTCCTTTCCTTTTTCGCAATTCCTTCATTTTTTTCTTTTTCTCTTCCATTTTAAATAATGAGCGTGTCATTGCTCACTTCGCTGTGCCAAATAGGGATTTTGAGGAATTTTGCATCTGATTAAGTCACGATTGCCATTTCAGCTCGAAGAGGAAAGCCTTCAACATTTGTTTTGTATTGGAAGCGAATTGGGAAACTGCAAGCTGACTTAAGCCGATAGGGTATGAGAGAAGTACACCCGTCACTAGGTTTTATGATATTTTACTTTAAAATTTGGAGGATAAGACTTATTTATGCTTCGGGGGATTAAGGTTTTTTTCAGAGATTGTTGTGTGGGAGTAAAATTTGTGTCGGTGTTGATATGTGCAATTGTTGGAGTTTTATCTTATGGCACCAACTGTACCTATAGAGGTTGCTAGACAAAAGGAATCCAGAAAGTACTCTTATTCACAAAATATAGGGAAGTCTAGGAAATATTCTAAAGCTTATGCTACTGGCTTTGTTCCTGATTTTCAGCATGCTGTTGAGACTGTGGGTGAATCGGAAGGGTTGGGTAGCTTGGGAAAGGTTGATACGGAGCTGACGACATCAGCAGATTCTTGTGCACCGAAGAGGAAATGCCCTGGTTGTTAATAAATGCAGTTGTTTATTAACAACCGCATTTGTATGTGCCTTACCAATGCGGTTCTCCCTACAATCGCGCTGGTATGTGCCAGTTTTTGATATTCCTACATAATATGAGCCATTTTTTAATGCAGTTTCTGAAGAACCACGGTGGTATGTTATACTTTCCATCACGGTTGTACAACCACGTTGGTATCTTCAGTACTTTTTATCGCGGTTACATCCATCGCGGTTGCTCAACCGCTCTTGTAAGCCTTATACAACCTCGATAAAATATCTTTCTTCTACTAGTGTACTTTTAAATTCTTTCATATGTGGTTACAACATCCCAATTGTAGATAGGTTATACAACAATTTTGGGATGAAAATGTGGTTGGTTGTCCTATGTTCATCCTGCAACAAAAGCTCAAGAAGCTAAAGCTCTCTCTTAAGGATTGGAACAAGAATGTTTTTGGGAATGTTCACGAAGTTGTGGTTGATAAACAAAAAATCCTTCTTTCTTTACAACATCAGATTCAAGTAGCTAACCCTGTTGAGATGGATATGCTTCTTGTTCAACAACAACAAGCTATGCAAAATCCTGATATGACTTTGGATTGTCAAGTCTTTTTTCGAAAAGAGAAAGCTAAGATGCTATGGTTTAAAGACAAAGACCATAATTCTTCTTTCTTTCATGCCATGGTTAAAAAGTGTGCCAATTCTAATGGGATACAAAAGCTGGTAGATGGGGATTTGGTTTTGAAGATCCTAAAGACATTGAAGAACATTTCTTTTTATAAAACTTTATATGATTCTTCTGATAGTAATAATGTCTCTACAAATTTCAGAGAATATATGATTGTTGCTCATATCCCTAGAGTTGTTTTTGAGGACAAGAACTCTATGTTGGTTAGGTGCCCTTCCAATGATGAGATTAAGAAGGTTGTCTTTGCTCTCAACTCTAATAGTGCTCCTGGTCCTGATGGCTTTGGAGGCACTTTCTTCCATGGTTGTTGAGACATTGTGGGTTTTGATTTTGTAATGCTATAAAATAATTTTTCTCTCATAATTGGATCCTCCCAGGGATGAATGCTAATGTGATTTCTCTTATCCCTAAAATTCATGGAGCTACTTATGTAAAAGACTTTAGGCCTATAGCTGTGGCAAATTTCAGGTTTACAATCATTTCAAAAATTGTAGCTAACAAGTTAACTTCCATTGCTGCTAGGATTGTCTCTCCCAATCAAAATGGTTTTATTAAAGGCCGACACAATAAATATTGTATTGGTATCACTTCAGAAGCCATTAACATGCTTTCTAAGAAAATACCTGATGGTAATGTGGCTTTCAAGATTGATATTTCCAAAGCTTTTGATACTCTCAATTGGGATTTTTTCATTCAGGTGTTGAATCAGTTTGGTTTTCACCATACTTTCTTGCAATAGATTTTAACTATCCTTCAGTCTGCTAAGCTTTCTATAAGGGTTAATGGTAGTTTGGTTGGTTACTTTCCTTGTAGTAGAGGGGTCAGACAGGGTGATCCTTTTTCTCCTTTACTTTTTTTATATTGCTAAAGAGGTCATCAGTAGGGGGATAACCAACGTTATTCTAACCAAGCATATTCTTCCGATGGCTAGTCCTAAAGGGTTCTATTTCCCCTCACATGTTCTATATGTTGATGACATTTTTGTATTTTGCAGGGCCAACAAACGCTCCCTTTTTAGTCTTGTGAAGTTTTTACATTCTTACAGTTTAGTTTCGGGTCAATAGGTAAACACTTAAAAAGGTCATTTCTTCACTATCGATGTTTCTCCTAGTTTCTTTTCTAAGATTAAAGATGTGTTTGGTTGCAGTAGGGACAATATTCCCTTCAATTATCTTGGAGTTCCTCCTAAAGCCAGGTTTCTTCAACCTCTTGCGAATAAAGTTAGATCTAAATTTTCTTTTTAGAAAGGGAAATCTCTTAGCATGATGGGAAAAGTAGAGCTTGTTAACTCTGTGATTTATGGTTCTTTATCTTACAACTTTCAGGTTTATAGGTGGTCCTCCATCCTTCTTAAGCTTATTGATAAATGGGTTAGAAACTTTATTTAGACAGATGATATAAATAAATAGGGTTGTGTGACTGTTAATTAATCCTAAATCTGAGGATGGGCTTCAAGTTGTTAATTTTTAACTTGAAAATAAAGCTTATCTTCTAAGGCTTGCTTGGGACTTTGCTTACAATTATTGCCCTTAGATTTCTTTAATGAAGGCTCGATTTCTTAAATCTAAATATCAGAGTTGGGTCCTTCTTTTCTTCCTCCATCAGGCCTGATATTAGTGATTGGTATGATGTCATTTTAGAGCACACTTTTTGGACCGTTGGGAATGTTATAATATTAATTTCTAGAATGATCTCTGGTGCTCTAAGAAATGCATCTCTCTGCTTGCAGGTGTTCCTTATGCCGAAGGGGTTAAATTGAAAGCTACTATGGCTTAAAGATGGAAGGATAGTGGTTCTTAGGATCTTTCTCCTTCTTTTTTAAATATTCAAGGTCTGCATGATTTGTTATATTTCTCTGACCGCTTGGGAAGATACTCCTAATTGGATGTTGGAAGATTTTGGTTCTGTCACCCAGAAGGCGGCCAACAAGTTTTCTAAGGATTCTAATCCTACTTGTCAATGGGGTAAGCTGATTTGGACTAGTTCTATTCCTCCTGTGAAGACTTTAGTGCTTTGGAAGGTTTTACATCAGAGGTTACCTGTAGACAAAGATATTCAAATTAGAGGTCTTTCTTTGTGTTTTATGTGCTCTTTGTGTAAGAAACTAGAATAATCTTTTTTCATCTTTTCTTTGATTATTCTGTCACCTCCCAGATTTGGAATTATACCAAACAGGTTTTTCCTGAGTTCTCTCCTTTTTCTATTAACGATATTATTGATTTATTGATTCTTGCAGGGAGTCCTTAGCTAATCTTGTTAGAATGACAACTATTACTTACTCTATTTGGACGATATGGAGGATGAAAAATCATGCTAGGTTTCAAGAAAACATTTATATTTGCTCCGCTATCCAAACTATTAAAGGTTTCATCAAAATGACGGGTAATTCTTCCAGGAAACACATACGCAATGACATTGTTGACTTCTCTTATTTGAAGTTTTTTTTATATCACCACGCGTCATCGAAAAGAGATCTCTCTTGTTCAGGTTATTTGGAAATTCCCTCATATCAATTGGATGTAGGTTAACACCGATGGTTCTGCTAGAAGGTGTATGGGTTTTCCGACATGTGTAGGTATTTTTCGTGGTAGCAGGGGTGAATATATAAGTAGTTTCTCCTCTTTTCTTCGGGTACAAAAGTCTTTATATGCTAAGGTTATGGGAGTCATTTTGGCTATTGAGCTTGCTTGGAGCAAAGGCTTCAAATGTATTTGGCTTGAGTGTGACTCTTCCATGCTTTGTCAAGCATTTAGTTCGTTTAATCTCATTCCTTGGTCTTTGAGAGGGAGATGGAGAAAGTGTATAAAGATATGTAAAGAAATTAAGTTCAAAGTTTCTCATATATTCCGTGAGGGAAACCATTATGCTGACAAGATGGCTTTGCTAGGTCTCGAGAATAAGTTAGATTTACCTGTTGTTATTAAATTAGACTTTTTTCATAATAGGTATCAATTCCCTCTGTTTCGTTTTGTTTAACTTGGTTGGAGAGTATTTGTCATCTTTTCTTGCCATGAGTTTGGCCTAGTCTCTTATAGTTTTGTATCTTTTCTTTTTCTTTTTAATAATATGTTTCATATCATTGATATATGATTGTTGAGTTTTAAGATGTCAGTCTAGCTGAGATGTCAAAATTTATAATATCATCTAACATGAATTTAAATAAATAAATAATAAGAATTCATACTATCATATTCAATAGAAGATACATTTCTCTATAAATATTTATAAAAAAATATTATCAAAATTAATCATGTGTAAACTTGCATATTTATTGTTCACAAGTTCATGAACATTTTTTCATCTACTAGATAAAACCTTCACATATTTGATGCGACATATTTCCAAATATACATTTAAGTATACAAATTGATTTTAATTAGTATATTGGAGAAACTTAATTCATTTTGTTTTATTTTTTTATAACTTCATGAAAAATGATAGAAAAAACTATTTTTAATAATAAAAATTTAAAATTATATTTAGGCTAAGTTTTAATTAATGAATAATAGAAACATTTTTACAGTGAAAAAAATAAAACATTTTTTCTAGATGATCTTTAAATATCATTATAAATGTTTCTTTTTATCATTAAAGTATATTCCATCATGAGTCTCAAAAGCCAACTAACTTAAACAATATAAAAAAAAACATACAAATAATGAATTTTATTAATTAGCAATACTTTTCTTGGAACACTCTAGATCAATCGCCATGCATCTTCCAAACATCATCATGACATCATGCAAGAACAATACAGAAGAAATCAAAGGGATCAAAATGATAGCCATTTATATAATGTAAGCATATATTTGCCTTTTCATAAACTCAAATTTCCGAAGGACAACACCTAGTTTGATTTTGATGCAATCCGTGATGTCTTTACACAGAAGAAAGTGAAGCCATCCATGTATTTAATTTCATTGTGCATGTGATGACAAAAAAGAATGAACACTTTTTGGTGGCTAAATATCACAAAAAGTGTGTTAGATTAACCCTACCACCTACGTACCAATAAAATTTTGAAAGCCCCTCATTAACTTTGACTAGTATCCAACATGAATCATATTTGGTGCCCTTAGAATAATCCAGAATGATGGATCATTTCATGACATAAATTAACATAAAAAAAAAAAAAAAAAAAAAAAACTAACGGTTTTTTTTAGATATTTTAGCATTATTCTACTATTGGAATTAAAGTTTTATTTAATAACTTATATAAACACCTAATATAAATAATAAATGAAACCATATATTATGCATATGTACGAGTAAAATATTTATTAACATTTATGAATGAATTATATATCTTGTATTAAACTGGTAAGAACAGCAAGTATTTTCAGAGAAGGCACAGAAAAACTTACGTATATTGTATAAACTATTTTAAGAAACTGTTGTTTTGTCTGGAAGTTACCGTCAAAATTCTTCAGTTTGATAACTAATTGATTATATGCTTCTTTACATAATATTTTTTGATATTTTATTCACAATTTCTAAGAGAAAAATAAATAAGAAACTAAATAATAAATAATAAATATTGCAAACTTATTATTCTAACTGCTTTTATATAATCTATGCATTATTATATTTATAACTAGAGCAACGAATTTAACTTTTTAATAAAAAAAATACCAATGGAAATATATTAAAAAAATACTTGTACACAATCCGTTTCATATAATAGTAGTAATAATAATAATAATAATAATAATATATAATCTATAATAGTATATAATGAAATATTTTTTTGTGTGTATACTTTTTCTTAGATAAATATGTCCCAATTTTATTGCTATTTCCTTACACTAATTTATTTGTTAGAGAATAAAATAACAAAATGTTTACACAAAACACGGTTAAAAACATTAAGCAATCAAAACACAAATATGTTTACTTTCTTTCAAATTTTAAATATGAAGAATAGCATACATATTCTGTGTTCCTCGTCTCTTAAATTCACCTCCACAATAAGGTTGAAAAAAAAAACATTGAATTTTCATTCTCTATTTCTAATAAAGTTAATGGTCAATCTTTGAAGGCATTTTCATTCAATGCATTCGCTACTTTCTTATTTTTTTAAGCTATTACTTTGCGTCTATATCTATTCTTTATTTTCATTTAATTTAATTTCAATTGCTTCATCTATTTTCCAAGTGTTTGCAAAAAGGATTTTTTTGCTACATGTAAATAAGTATTTAAATTTGTACCAATATGAATTATTACAAGTCATAAGAAAAACTTATTTTGAGGAAATGACTTTATCTATCATGCAAACGATTTGTTGACACTTTTGCTATAAGAACAAAAATAATTCGTTCAATATTAAACTAGTACAAAAAAATATATTCTATAACAGGATAACATGTCGATTAAAACGTAATTGATGTAAATAAAAAAGCGGTGAAATTTTTTTAAATATTAAAAGCAATATTACATTTGTTATTCTTTAACCGATGTAATATACATCATATTACATCGGTTTACACTAGTTACCAATTTAAAAAAAGACTACAAAGAAAATTATTTAAAATTATATTTGGTATTGCAAATATTACATTGGTTGAGAAGCTCAACTAATGTAACAAAGAGTATATATTAATTTTTAAAGTACTATGATAATTTGCTATTGTATTTTTACATACCATAAACGAACATATTTGTCAACACCCAATTTCATCCAGTTAAATGAATAATAAAAAATATATAAAAAATTAATGATTTGATTGTGGGAGTTATGCTATGTTCAAGACTGTTCAAAATTGTTCAAGATTGATCAAGAGATAAAAGATGAGTGAAATAATAGATAATGAGATATTCCAAAATATCTCTCTTCTTAAAAAAAAATAAAAAAATATAATAATTAGAAAAAATAAAAATTAAAAAAAAATTCCTCAACTCTCCGTAACTTCCCACTCAATCTTAATTTCTCACAAAAAAAATAAAGATAATAATAATAAAAAAAAATAGAGAATTAGTCAATCTTAAAACTACTCTGAACCACCCATGCTCTTCATTTTCACAATAATAAAAAATAAAATAAAATAAAATATGATCGTTCTCAAACTACTTCATCTCACGTTCATGTACGCTTCATCTTTAATAATAATAAAAAAGGGAAAAAAAAGATTCAATCTTTTCAAAACTGCTCTGAACTACTTTCAGAATAAAAATAAAATAATATAATAAAAAAAGAAGATTCACTTAAGTGGTAACTGCTCTTACGTTAAAAAGGAACGACTGATCACTTTGATAGATATGAAAAAAAAGATGAGAAACGAAAGAGAAAGTAGAGAGAGAAGATTGATTCTCCTGTCTTACTATCTACACTCAGTTTAAAACTGAGAAGCAAGGAACATTTGGAACGGAGACTATTATTTTTTAAGAACACTCATAGGTATGATTTGTAAGGTTTAGATTTTCATATGGATCTTGAAGTTTGAAATTTGTAAATCCTGTGTTCTTATCTTCCTGTGATGTTTTTTTATTTCTTCATCATTTCATTTTCATATAAAGATAAAAAATAAAAAAAGGGTTCCTTTTGCTCTTTGTGGCATTTTGTATTTTTTTTTAATTCTTATTTCTTAAATAATAAAAAAATTCATCATCTTCCATCTTCCATACATTCTTCTTTGTATTTTGTCCATGTATTTTGTGCTCCCAAAAGCTTAGATTCATTAAGTTGGGATAAAGCACCCAAAATCACTCCAAACAACTCCAAAACAACCTTTGTCGTCGTCGTCATTCTTCCCGAGCCGCTGCCGCCACACCGCCCACCGCCGTCGTAGCCGCTTTGGGTTTGTAGACCTAACAAGGGTTTAGAGTAAGCTGGTGGTGACTTACGGTTGAGGTGATGATGGCCTAGGGTTGTGGAGTTGGGACCTTCCTATTCGCACCCCCACATTACAATAACACCCCTTATCTCAATAAAAAAAAATCATTCTGGGCTTTTTTTGAGTAAGCCCAATATTTTTTAAAAAAGAATTTTTATTTGTGTACCTCCATAGTTTAAGCTTATATTTTACGTGTTTTTTTTTCAATTTTTAATAAAAATAAAATTTTAATAAAAAACTTTGAAAATAAAATTTTGGGATTATTATATATTTTTTTAATAATGTTAAATATCAAATGATGGCTTGCGTCATACAATATTTAATATTATTATTCTAAGGTTTTTTAAATATCAAATGGTCGGACGCGTCATACGATATTTAATATAAAACTTTGAAAATAAAATTTTGGGATTATTATATTTTTGTAATAATGTTAAATATCAAATGGCTACCCGCGTCATATGATATTTAATATTATTATTCTAAAGTTTTTTTAATATCAAATGGCCGCACGCGTCATACAATATTCAATGTTATTATTCTAAGGTTTTTTAAATATCAAATGGCCGCTCGCGTCATGTGATATTCAATGTAAAACTTTGGAAATAAACTTTGGGGTTGTATATTCTAGATACTTTAAAAATAAATATCTTTTTTAAAATATGTATTTTTTAAAATAAAAGAATTATAAAGTTTCAAAACTTAAAAATATTTCTATTACTAAAAAAAACATATATGAAAATTTCAAAACAATCAACAGACAAATTTATCCAAAGACTACGTAACCCTGCTTCTCCATTCCTGATGGAGATACGTAGGAGCAAGGTCAAACATTGTCGGGCCCCTTCCAAAAATAAAAATAAAAATATTTTTGTTTGTTTTTATCTTCATTTTTTTGGAAAAATAAACATTTTGAAAATTACACTCATTTCATTTATTTAATTAAAGATATCGTCTTAGGATGGGCGTTGTGGGAGTGCTAATACCTTCCCCACACGTAACCGACTTCCAAACCCAAAATCCAGTTTTCACAAACTTGCATTATCCTTTTCCGATTTTTCCATAGTTTTCCATATAAACTATGGTGGCGACTCCTCTATTTCGAAAATTAAAATAAAATATTTTTATCCATCATCCCTGTCGGGACTCCGATTGCGATGGCGACTCCACTGGGGAACTGAAGTTTAGAGAGTCAGGCCGATTTTAATTAAATAAGTAAATATGAGTGTGACTTTCTAAATGTTTGTATTTTTCTTTCTTTTTGTATATATGTATTCTTATTTGTTCTTGTTCGAATAATTGAACCCTAGGGTAGACGACATGCTATATCTGCTTGGGAAATTTTCTAGCTATTTTGCAGGTGGGGGTTTGGGTGCATTATTCGCCCTTCACACACACACATTTACTGTTGCATATCATGAGTAGGGCCCTATACCCGGGTCTGAGAAAGCTTAGAAGTAGAAGGGGTTGTGTAGTAATGTCACAATGTGCTTCCTTTTTTGGCTTTTGCGAGAACCCCAGCTAGAGTCTATTTGCTTCATTTGTATATCCATAAAAGTTGTTTACCAACTACTATGGGTATGCGATGGACTGAGCCATAGCTCTGGTAACCTTTATACCTTTAGGAATTAGGGAACCCACCTTTGTGAGGATACATTTAAAGATCTTAGAAATTCCTAGGTGTTATAATGTCGAATTCTTTTTTAGGGCACTAAGGGAGATTTTCAAGTTCCTCTTCTCCTCGCCATTATTTTTATACATATTAATTAATGTAGCATATTTGCATACACATATCATGAATTAAGTACCTCTTTAGGTACAAGCATTTGCATGGTTTTTCATTTAGTTTAAGTCATGTTGCATATCATGTAATCAAGCATTGTGCATATAAGCATACATTCACTTTTTATCTTTATTCATGCATTCATGGTAGCATATAATTATCATGTCATTTTGTACCATACACAACTCACATACATGCATTGTACAAACAATCATACATTAGGTATTTAGATATTCATATCATATCCATACATACATTCATTATCTAGACATACGTTGCATCGTACATCTTAGACATGCATTAAGCGTTTAGACTTAACATATGTTGTACATTTTGTCATGCATTTTGCATTTAGACTTGTAACATATATCTAAACATTTATTACACATATCAACATGCATTCATTTTCATTTTTCATATAATTTATTTTCATTTTTTGCATTGTCATTTAGTTAATTCATTAAAATAAAATCCAACAGAAACGCAATAACAAAAAAATTTCCACGACACCCATATAGGACTCGCGTCAATCGACATAATATGGAAGACTGGGAGCAAACACAAGAAACCATGAAAGCAATGAAAAGTGATATCAATTATCTAAAGGATCAGATGAGTCAGATTCACGGTCTAAAGGATCAGATGAGTCAGATTCTCGAAGCTTTAACAATCCTTAACAGCAAACGTGAAGCTACTATCAGGAATGAAGAAGCTCAGTCTTCACATCCTCCTATTTTTCAACAAGGGACACTGCAGACCTGAGATCTTAATTAAAGAAATCGAACAAATCAAGAGTTCCCTATGTACGGCTTGCCTCTGAACTATGAACCACCATACGAGGAAGGTGTGGAGCAAGAAACTATATCACTGATTGTTAATGCTGCTAGTGCTAAAGGACAACCTGAATTCACTCAAGTACCACTTGTTGGTCATGTTGAAAGGGAGGTAATTAATAAAATTCCTTTTACTACCCAGCCACAAGTCTTACAAGTTCTTACTGGTGAACCATTTTCGACAAAGGTCAATATTCCTGAAGATATTCAAGATGTATTGCTTAATGCTGACCGAACTAAGACCAAGCCGGAAGTCTTAGAAGAGAGGCTCATAATGATTGAAGGTGGCGGTAGTTGTGAGTTTGGAGACGCTGCTGGACTATGTTTGGTGCCTGATGTTGTGATTCCTCCAAAATTCAAAGTGTCGGAGTTTGAGAAATATAAGGGGGCTACATGTCCTAAAGGCCATTTAACCATGTATTGTAGGAAAATGGTTGCACACTCTCATGATGAAAAGTTGTTGATCTATTTCTTTCAAGAAAGTTTAACCAGAAATGCTTTGAACTGGTATATGCATTTGGAGCCAGCTCGCATCCGCTCCTAGAAGGATCTTGTTGACGCTTTTCTAAAGCAGTACAAATACAATATGGACATGGCTCTATACAGAATGCAGTTACAGAATATGACAAAGAAGAGTGCAAAAACTTTCAAAGAATATGCACATAGATAGAGAGAGTTAGTTGCACAAATAGAACCTCCATTACACAAGAAGGAGATGACCACCATGTTCATAGAAACGTTACAAACCCCTTTCTATGAACATGTGCTTGGAAGCGTTTCCTCCAACTTCTTTGATATTGTCACTATTGGAGAAAGGTTTGAACATGGATTGAAAAATGGAAAATTAGCACAAAGCCCGTCCGCGGCTACAAATGCTAAGAAACTCGGGTTCAATAATAATAATAACCAGAAGAAAGAAGTAAAGGTTCAAGCAGTTTCTGTCATGCCTTATTGGGGAGGATATCAGCGACAATATTGGCCCAACTACATACCGTCATCTGTTTATGTTGCAAATGTTGTGCCAAATTATCCTCAAAATGTTCCTAGGCTGCCAACTACGTACAAACCTCCATTTACACCTAATAATGCATTTCAACCTAATATTGGAGGTTAGAGTTTTAATCAAGCGCAGAGTCAAGGCTATGGTCAGAGGAGTAATTCAAGAGAGAAGGTTGTGAAGTTTACTCCTATCCCAATGACTTACACAAAGTTGTTACCTGATCTACTAAAAAATGCGCTAGTGGCCATATGTCCAGCAAGGATTATACAACCACCATATTCCAGATATTATGACGCCAATGCAAAGTGTGAATATCAAGGTGGAGAGGTTGGCCATTCAACTAAAAATTATCAAGCACTCAAATATAAAGTGCAATCTTTGCTCGACTCGGGGTGGCTTACTTTTCAAGAGCAGAAGCCGAGTGTGGAAAATAATCCCTTGAGGGTCATGCAAATGCTTCGACTAGCGCCAATGTTGATCAAGTGGCGACAATCGAGCAGGAGCATGGAGATGAAATTATCAATCTTGTGCACCCTTGTCTTCCCAATGAATAAATTGGCAATTGGGAATCTGTAGATATACATGTGGTGTTTACACAGGATGAAATGTAATGCTTTAGAAAAAGAAACCTTTGATTGGTTTTGAGCAATTTCTTTCTCGAGTGATATTTTCTCTTAGCAGTAACAATGATCCAATTTCAATAAAATTTTGTGTTTTCATCCAAACTTTTTGTCTTGTCTATTTATGTTTGTAATATTGAATAATGCAGATATGATGACATATATTTTGAAAATAATCATTCTAATATTTGATATCTAAATATTACAACCCCGACGATAATATGGAAAATGATGAATATGAAGAAAAATGTGAACCCTCTCCAGAATTGTGGAGATTAGTTGAACAAGAGATAAGGGAAGTAAAATTGCATCAAGTAAAGAGGTTGAAATACCTTTTCTCAGAGTATTGATGGAGACCAAGTTGGAAGAAGCTGAGTGGGTCCAAGCAATATATGATCAACTCAGTTTCATTGATGATAAGAAATTAGACGATGTATGTCATGGATGGTTATATCAAAGAAGAATGAAAAAGGCATTTGACAAAAAGGTTTGTCCGTGAAAGTTTTGAAGAGATCTAGTTGTTAAAAAGATCATATCTGTTCAAAAGGATCATCGCGGTAAATGGATGCCAAACTATGAAGGTCCCTATATTGTGAAAAAAGTTTTTCTGGAGGAGCACTAATTCCCACAAGGATGGATGGAGAAGAGTTATCGTTACCGGTCAACTCTGACACAGTTAAAAGATTTTATGCATAATCTAATTCCATAGTCTGGGGAATGTAATATTTTTGGAATATTGAACTTTGTGCAAAAAAAAAACATTGGAATTGTATCTGCATTATCTTGTGATGAAATAAAATTTTCTTTGATACTTTGTCATTTTTAAGAGAAGTACACACCATAAGTTATCTACAAGATTTTCTCGAGTTCTAAAGGATGTCGTGGGATGGATAAAAAAAATTACACAATAAATCATGTTTATGGAATCATTGAATCTATTAATGAAAAATAAGAGTGAAGGAAAATTTTTTGGCACAATCTTAAGGCTTGACATAAAAAAATAAAAAAAAAATAAATTGATTTATTCAGACATAACATATTTGCATGCATATGTTCCAGAAACTCTTTGAGCCTTCTTTCATCCAGCCCAAAAGAGAAAGGATTTGTCTCAGTAATCTGCAATGTCAATCATCATAATCTAGAATGAGCATCACATTGGGGCAATCAGTTAGTTTTTTCATGTGGTTAATCTTAATTTCAATCTCTTTTCCTCATAAGCATTCAAAAAAAAAGATAATAAAAGTTCGTTAGATTGAAAACCCACAAAGGACAATCTAAGCAAAAGATAGGACGATAAAAAAAGAAAGAAAAATAACAAGTGTTGAGGGTCATTGAAAACTGTTGCAGGAGTTAATCTCTTTGCAAATCAAGCAATCAGAATTCAAAATGATATATGGCCATGTTTCTTTATCCTGAAATATCAATAAAATTCCATTGTACCTTTCTTTGAGCCTAAAAATTATATATATTTCAAAAATACCCTAAACAAGGATCATTAATATGCTGGAATTCAGTTTAGAATACATATCAAAAGCTTCTTGAAAGAGATCAATCCAAGAAGGAGTGCATCAAAAGCTCCCAAGTCAAAACCAAAGAAAAGAAATTCAAAAGGAAAATGTGTGTCATCAATTTCAAATGAGGATGATTCGCAAACAAAAGATGTTATCACAAAAAAAGAAAGAAAAGTAGAAGGCGATCTCAGCAAGAACATGAATTGTTTCTCACAACACTTGGTTGATGATTCTTGTTTCAAAAAAAAAAACCCACAAACATTTTTTTCAGCCTCTATGTCTTTTTCTTCAAAACCTTTTAAACCCTAACCATGTTACAAGCCGTATAAAGTCCATGTTAATTGAAAAATGATTGTCAATGATTTTCACAAAGAATATCCCTGCAATAGAGGAATGTGTCCGCCAATACAAGTCAAGTTTCAAAAACAAAAAAAAAAATGCTTTTGGCGGAAAGGATGATACAAATCTGCCAACTGAGCAATATCAAAATAATGTCAGAGAAACACCAACACTGGAGCAATCCTTTCTTATTTGTGTCTTTCCCATATTTTTCTCTACCCAAGGCCGAATTACTTTTTGTCGTCCATGTTTTAAAACTGGGGGCAATTCCATTTGGTTCAATCAGTATCTGTTCATTTTCTGAAAGATGCAGCTTTATCCACATAGGTTGCATTACCCCAGTTTCTCACTAAATCCATTTTTATTCATCTAACCCATCAAAATTGGGTATCCCTTCGAACCTTAATTTCTCATTTCTGTCAAAAATTAGCGCATTTTTGTTGCATTCATGATCAGCTCTCAAAGAATATGAAAGATTCAAAATAAAGTTACACTCATTACCTATTTGGAGTTTAACATGTCTTTCCCATATTTTTTTGTTCATCCACCCATTCTGACACATGCATCAAAATGTTAGAATCTATCACATTTACAATTGTTGTGTCAGGCATTAAGGTTTTTGAATACCTTTTTTCAAACCCAAAATTCAATCCTAATGAATTCAATGATTGCATAAAAAATATTTGGTTTAAAGAGAGGAACAAAATTGCAAATCAAAATCTTCATGCATTTGAAAAGGCAAAATCGGAAATTCTTATACATTCATATGAGCATCTTCAAATAATAAAAATAAAATCTCATGTAAGTCAAAATTTTATGCATTAGCATAGAGTCACGCATTCAATTCATTCAAATGGATAAAAATTCAAAGAGTTTCATGCATTACCATGAATTCATAAATGCATTCATGCATTCATAAATGCATTCATGCGTTCATTCCCTAGTGAAAAAAACAAAAGCAAATCATAAATTCTCATGCATTCAAACATGCATTTAAAGCAAAAACAAATCATAGATTGGACTTTCAGATAATGGTTTCATGATCCCCTGCAAAAGCAAGGTCTTGGTCATTCTTTGGTTTTCGACTCCCTGCATAAGCAAAGTCATAATTATTCTTTAATATGTTGATCCCCTACAGAAGCAAGGTCACATTTGTTTTTGGCTCTTGATCCCCTACAGCAGCAAGGTCTTGGCCATTCTTTGGTTTTCGACTCCTTACATAAGCAAAGTCATAATTATTCTTTGATATGTTGATCCCCTGTTGAAGCAAGGCCACATTTGTTTTTGGCTCTTGATCCCCTGCAGAAGCAAGGTATTGGCCATTCTTTGGATTTTGACTCCCTGCATAAGCAAAGTCATAATTATTCTTTGATATGTTGATCCCCTGTAGAAGCAAGGTCACATTTGTTTTTGGCTCTTGATCCCCTGCAGAAGCAAAGTCTTGGCCATTTTTTGATTTTTCACTCCCTGTAGAAGCAAAGTCATAATTATTCTTTCATATGTTGATCCCTTGTAGAAGCAAGGTCACATTTGTTTTTGGCTCTTGATCCCCTATAGAAGCAAAGTCTTGGTCATTTCTTTGATTTTTGACTCCCTACAGAAGCAAAGTCATAATTATTCTTTGGTAAGTTGGTCTCCTGCAAAAGCAAGGTCACATTTGGTTTTGGCACTTGATTCCCTGCAAAAGCAAGGTCTTATCCATTTCTTTGATTTTTTTGACTCCCTGCAGAAGCAAAGTCACAATTATTCTTTGATATGTTGATCCCTTAATGAAGCAAGGCCACATTCGTTTTTGGCACTTGATCCCCTGCAAAAGCAAGGTCTTGGCCATTTTTGGTTTTTGACTCCCTACAGAAGCAAAGTCACAACCATTTCTTACCTTTCTACCCTTGTACAAAAAGACTCAAAGTTGTATCCACACTTTGCTTTTCAGTTTGTGTGTGAGAAAGGAGTCAAAGTTGAATCTCCACATTTTATTTTTCGGTATTTTATTTTTTTATATTTTTCGAGAAAAGACTCAAAGTCAGATCTCCAGTAATGATTCATGACCCTCTCATCCTCAAAAGATCAAGGTCATGACATCATTTTTCTTTCTGTTGAGTTCTCAATTTTGAAAAAATATTTTTCTTTCAGACGAAATCAGTTATTTTGTCTTTACTTATCTTTTACTTTAATAATCTGAAATTTTTAATTTCCAAATTATTTAGTAAAATTTAAGTAAAGAGGGACACCTGTCAACACCCGATTTCGTCCAGTTAAATAAAAAATATAAAATATAAAAAAAACTAATAATTTGGTTCTGTGAGCTATGCTATGTTCAAGACTGTTCAAAATTGTCCAAGATTGATCAAGAGATAAAAGATGAGTGAAATAATAGATAATGAGATATCCTTAAATATCTCTCTCCTTAAAAAAAAGAAAAAAATATAATAATTAGAAAAAATACAAATTAAAAAAAATTTCCTCAACTCTCCCTAACTTCCCACTCAATCTTAATTTCTCACAAAAAAAATAAAGATAATAATAATTAAAAAAAGAAGAGAATCATTCAATCTAAAAACTGCTCTGAACCACCCATGCTCTCCATTTTCACAATAATAAAAAATAAAAATAAAAATAAAATATGACCGTTCTCAAACTGCTTTATCTCACGTTCATCTTTAATAATAATAAAAAAAAGGAAAAAGAAAGATTCAATCTTTCAAAACTGCTTTGAACTACTTTCAAAATAAAAATAAAATAAAATAATAAAAAAAGAAGATTCACTTAAGTGGTAACTGCTCTTACGTTAAAAAGGAACGACTGATCACTTTAAGAGATACGAAGAAAAAAAGGAGAAAAGAGAGAGAAAGTAGAGAAGTAGAGAAGATTGATTCTCTTGTCTTACTATCTACACTAACTGAGAAGCAAGGAACATTTGGAAAGAAGACTATCATTTTTAAAGAACAGTCACAGGTATGATTTGTAAGGTTTAGATTTTTATATGGATCTTGAAGTTTGAAATTTGTCAATCCTGTGTTCTTATCTTCCTATGATGTTTTTTTATTTCTTCATCATTTCATTTTTATATAAAGATAAAAAATAAAAAAAGGGTTCCTTTTGCTCTTTATTGCCTTTTGTATTTTTTTTTAAATTCTTATTTCTTAAATAATAAAAAAATTCATCATCTTCCATCTTTCATACATTCTTCTCTGTATTTTGTCCATGTATTTTGTGCTCCCAAAAGCTTAGATTCGTCAAGTTGGGATAAAGCACCAAAACCACTCCAAAACAACCCTAGTACAACCTCTGTCGTCGCTGTCATTCTTCCCGCGCCATCACTACTGCTCCTTCGTCATCGCCATTGCCGCTTTGGGTTGGTAGACCTAACATGGGAGTATGGTAGTGGTGGCTTAGGGTTGAGGTGATGATGGCCTAAGGTTGTGGAGTTGGGACCTTCCTATTCGCACCCCCACATTACCATAACACCCCTTATCTCAATCAAAAAATCATTCTGGGCTCTTTTTTTAGTTAAACCCGTATTTTTTAAAGAAAGAATTTTTATTTGTGTACCTCCATAGTTTAAGCTTATATTTTGCATGTTTTTTCTTTTAATTTTTAATAAAAGTAAAATTTTAATATAAAACTTTGGAAATAAAATTTTGGGATTATTGTATTTTTTTAATAGTGTTAGATATTAAATGGCCACTCACGTCATACGATATTTAATACTATTATTCTAAAGTTTTTTTAATATCAAATGGTCGCACGCATCATACGATATTTAATGTTATTATTCTAAGGTTTTTTAAATATCAAATGGTCAGACGCGTTATGCAATATTTAATGTATAACTTTGGAAATAAACTTTGGGGTTGTATATTCTAAAAACTTTGAAAATAAATATCTTTTTTAAAATATGTATTTTTTTAAAATAAAAGATTATAAAGTTTCAAAACTTAAAAATATTTCTATTACTAAAAAAAACATATATGAAAATTTCAAAATTTCAAAACAGTCAACAGACAAATTTATCCAAAGAACTACATAACCCTGATTCTCCATTCCTAATAGAGATACGTAGGATAACAGTCAAACCTTGTCGAGCCCCTTTGCAAAAAAAAAAAAAATTGTTTGTTTTTATCTTCATTTTTGTCTCATTTTTTGAGAAAATAAACATTTTGAAAATTACACTCATTTTATTTATTTAATTAAAGGTACCGTCTTAGGACGGGCATTATGGAGGTGCTAATACCTTTCCCACACGTAACTGACTCCCGAACCCAAAATCTGGTTTTTACAAACTTGTCTTATCCTTTTCCGATTTTTTCATAGTTTTCTATATAAACTATGGTAGCGACTTCTTTATTTTGAAAATTAAAATTAAATATTTTTATCCGTCATTCCCTTCATAACTTCGGTTGCGACAATGTTAATAAGGGTATTAATGTATAGGATTGGTGGTATATAAAAGGTAACTACAATTAGCATAGGGCATTAAGATTTGAAGTGAGAACAAAGTTGAAAATCCTATCACTTGGAAGGTCATTGAAATTTCTACAACACTTGTATTCTAATCAGTTCCAAATAAAGTTGTTGTTATTACTACTGTGAATGAATTAAGCAGATTTGGAGCATCCATATATATGATATTTTTAATTTGATATTCTATTCACTCGAAAGATAATAAGAAAGTGAAATTTATATAAAAGAAATTATATATGAACAACATATACTTTATTTTTGTTATTTTTTAAAAAGATTTAAATTCTTATTTTAGTGATTAGTCGAGATAAATAAAATTTATCATGATAAGACAATTTCATCTTAAATAATATTCACTCATTTAAATTTTTCAAAGGTTCAACATCCATCTATATGAATTTCCAAATCCTTATATAAATCATGATTATGAAATACATGTATAAAATTAGAAAAATATAAGTAATATAATTAAAATTTGATGCACTGAATCAAAGAATTAAATCATGAATATAATGAGATTAGAGACAGCTGATTTGAAAAAATAAAATTTTAAAAATCAAATGTTTATAATGATAAATGTCTCTTTTTTTACCCCTTTTTAGAATGAAATTTCTTTATCTATTATTTCTTCTTATGTCAGCCCCCCTCTCTCTATTATTTCTTTTCTTATTGTTGCTCTATTTTTTAGAATGTAACAGATGTCCCCTGTTTATAACAAATTATAATGAATTTCACAATTATTATTGTTAGTTCTCTTTGAACATTTTAGTGGGAATCTAATTATATTATGACGGTTAGTTTTGATTATTTTGTCTGTAAAAATGAGAATGTTAATAAAAGTTCAAATGACTTAATAAAAGATAAGAAGGTCATTATAACATGTATTTAATTTATATTAGTTACCTTTGAATGTTTGTTTGCATTATAGATTTCAATAATTATATTGTGTACAAAAGCAAATATATATATATATATATATATATATATATATATATAAACAGTCTGTT
>Ga0209489_104616_pt1 | contig 25153 bp, 16 predicted proteins | sample SiratrowhiteBW_FD_187527 | JGI IMG/M metagenome (GOLD analysis project Ga0209489, IMG submission 187527) | Root nodule microbial communities of legume samples collected from California, USA - Siratro white BW (SPAdes) (version 2) | ecosystem: Host-associated > Plants > Roots > Nodule | place...
AAAAAAAAAAAAAAAAAAAAACTATTTTTTTAAAGTTAAAAATTCAAATATTTACTTAAAATCATATTGACCAATTCTTCCCCCCTATTCACCTCTTTCTTCATTCTTGAGTATGATTTTTGTTGCAGTAGTTAACTAAGAGTATTCAAAGAAACTATAACAGGGTTTTATTTTACTTTAAAAGGTTTGTAGTCATTTTAACGATGAAATTTAAGTATTTGAACAGTCATTCTTCATATGATTTTGGAAGTGTTGTTATTAAAAAAATATTTTTATGTTTAAGATTATGTCTTCATGGTTAACTAAGATTTTATCGATTATTTCTTATCGAAACAATTATTTAATTTTATCGATTATTTAATTTTGACTTCAGCGGAATAATTATTAATGTATCGTATAACAATTTTTCCTACAAATTTGATATAGTGAAAAAAAAAAAAAATGAAGTGACTAACCAGAACTGGGAAGTAACAGCAGGAGGAGTGGGGAAGTGAGCAAGCTCAGCTCCAATGCTCTCAAAGAAGAGACCAGTCAGACTTTTACCGTCGATAGCCGGTATGCTCGAAGGTGCTAACCACCCGATCAACCCAAATCCGATCACACTGTAATCTGTCCGTAGCCAATTCCTCTCGAAGCTTCAATCACCATTCACAAATGTCACCATTCATTCTATTTTCCCTTTTCTGTTAATTTCAAAATTACACAAACTAATCTCTTAATCAAATTACCATGTAATCCTTCCACCATTTCCCATTGCCACACCTTGCCTCAAGGGATTCCTAGCACTCACAGGGGATCTCACAAACCCTGCAACAATTCACAAACACAAAACATGTCACACATCATGCTCTTCTCAATCAAAATCAATTCTATTAACTTCCTTCATGCATACCGGAGGTGAGACGCGATTTGGCGGAGGCCAGTGATGCGCCACCCAATCCCGCGACGGTCGCCAAGGAGGTTGTCATTTTCGCTCTGCTGTAAGAATCACCAGCGTCAGGAAGTAGTGGCTGTGGTAGTTTTCGGGTTCCTATTATTCTTTTCTACCATTGAATTAGATTGGGTTCGGATTGCGTTTGCATGGATGCCAACGTCACTCAATCACATTTCGCCACGTGGACTTTATCAGATAAAGTGGGGTCACTAATCCCTTGTCCACAGAGAAAGAAAATCATGTCCACGTGGAACTACTTGTGGCTTACATTCAATCTTCAAAATGATAAAATGATACACTATTGGTTGGATACTTAAACTTAAAATAAGATGACTATTGGGCTCTAATTTGGGCGAGTATTGGGCTTCTCTGTGTGAACCTGGGTCAGTAAGCCCAATAGCGAACCGTTTTACTTATTGCACTCTTCCCTGATGAAGAGTTAAAGAAGGTTAGAATCCAGCGAGGAAGCAAACGAAGAGACAAGCAAGCAAAGCGAACAGTGTTGAAAGAAGATCACGTGCCTTCTTCTTCCTAAACTTCCTTTCTCTTGTCTCCTTCACCAGGCACGTGAACTTCTGAAACCTCTCCTTATCCCTCACGTTATCCACTCTCTTCCTCACTCCACACTCCATGGCCCTCTGCAGAATCGCCACACCCTCCTTCCCACTCAGCTTCCTCCCCTCCGTGTCCTCCATAACCAGATTCACTTCCCTCAAGTGCACCTCCCCTCCCACCTTCCCGCCGCACGTGACCTTCACCACGCACTGCACCCTCTCCCTCGCCATCTCCGCCGCGTACACGACCTCCACCTCCCGAGTCAGCCAGTGCCGCCGCGCCAACACCGCCCTCCGGCTCGAAACGTTCACCGCACGCTTCCCTGTGGGCTCTACCATAATCCAGCTCACGGTCAGACTCTCCTCCAACTGCTTCAACCACTTCGCCTCCTTCCTCGTGAACTTCACCGTCGTGGGAATAAACTGCAACAAAAATTAACCATCAAAACTATTTCTACATAATTGTTTTTAGAAAAACAATTTTCATCGCTAAATGTGGTCACTAACTATTGATAAAAAATATTTTAACTAATAAAATACAAAAATTATACTCTGACACACTAAGAAACACTTCTTTATAATTCATTTTAATAAATATAATAATACATTAGTACTTTAAAAAAATTAACATATTAATATATTATATTGTTAAATAGTTATCTATTCTTTGTAATATCACCTGCAATAAAATAATGTGGATAATATATCATAACTTAGATAATGACCCATGACATTAGATATCCTAAATAGGCCAATTATCCGTGATGTGAATACTTAGTCTAAGTTGAATTTAATGGAAATAATAGTTTAGGGTTAAGATATAGTTGGTAACATAATCGCTAAAAATAATTTTTTTTAAGGTAATAGAATCAAAGAAGACTAAGCTCTGAACCTTTCAACATTCCAATTATTCTTTTATGTTAAAATCTTGATATGCTGGTATATATTTAGAGAATGTGCTTATAAAAGACAATAAATAAAATATAACTTTTAATACATTCTAGTTAAGAAAAACAAAGTACTTCCGTCCTCTTTATATATTATTTTTCAATTTTCTTACTTTATCCGACTGTTATTTAATTGCCTTCTATATTAATTATTTTTTATTAAAATACTATTAATTAGTTGAATTCGTAAATAGTAAATGTTATGAAATATTTTTTTACCAACGATAAATTGAAGAGTGCATTTTAAAACTAAAAAATAGCAATTGCTATTTTGATCCTCTTTCATTTTGTATTCACAATTTTGATCCTCGTATTATATATATTTCTTATTTAAGTAATTTGAATCCTCATTCCATCATATTCATTCATGTTACAATAAAAAAACAATGTAATTATTTAAAATAAAAATAAATAAAATTTAATTAATTAAAAACGGTTTACATTTTTAAAAATTTAGATATTAAAATCATGGAAATAAGAATAAGAGATTAAAATTGCAAATAAAAAATTAAAGGGAATGGAATTTATGCAGTACCCAAAACCAATAATTCACCACTATTATTCGCTTTCCATACATTAGTTATTTAAAAAAAATTGAAATGTTAATATTTAAACAAATTAATGTAACAACTCTATTTTCCCTATTATAGTTATCATGTAAAAAATTAAAATAACTGTAATTTTAACTTTTCAGTACATTATTAATTATTATTCTTACCCTTAACATTATCAGCATAAATTAAGACGCACATTATCATCATAAATTAAGACCTAAGATTAATCATTTTAAATTACTATTTTCATTCATCTATTTATAAAATCTTCTTTATCAGTATTTCCTAAGACTACAATAATAGTAAACTAATAAACTTTGTTAATAGGTATTAATTAGTTAAACTGCGGTATTAAGGGATCGAGCTAGTATTAAAATAGGTGTATCTACCTCGTTGGGCTCGAGCGCGTCCACCCAAAGCGGCGAGGAAAGAAACCAGTTTTGTTGCGTTTCGATGCGTTTCACGCGCGAGAACAGGGGCCTTCCCTGGAAGTATATGTCCACGGCGGAGATAAGCTCCTCCGGCGGCGGCGGCGGCGGGAGCCGGGAGTGGAGAGATAAATGATGGAGGGATGGGAAGGCGTCGGAGTAGATGGAGCGGTGGCCGCCGGGGATGGTGGAGATGACGCGGCGGGCGATGGGGTCGCGCAAGGAGGGCCAAGTGGCGGTGCAGATTTGGCGCCAGAGATCCTCTTGAGTGCAGAGGCGGTGCATGAGGGAGGATACGGACGCAGCGGATGCTAGCGTGGTGGCGTCGAGGCGCGTGAGGATGTGCGCGTGGATGATGTCGGGGTGGAGCGCGGCGAGGATTGAAGCGTTTGGGGTTTTTTCCGATGGTGGCGAAGTAGTATCAGGCATGGTGGTTGCGTTCCAAATTCTCAGTAGAAGAACCGTGCAATAGACTTAAGAGAGTGATGAAGTGTTAAAGGGAGAAATGAACGGAGAGTGCTATAAATGTGAGTGAAAAACACGAGTCAAGTCAACGGTGGCTGTCAAAATCCAACACAGCCTTCCATACTGAATTTTAAGAAATAAAATATTGAAATCTTAAAAATAAAATACCACATTTTCTACGTATAAAATAATTTAGTTATTTGTCTATAATAATCATAATAATCACTTTGAATAAGATTTCTTTTGTGGAAAATGACTTTTACCATTGATGTGAAAGTTAACGAATTAAAATGTGATGAGATGGCGCAATGGTAGGGCTCAATGGTTCATACGTCACTGAACTTTGGCCTATGTTCCATTAAGGCGGCTAAATCCTCAACTACCTAATTTCAATTTTTAATTTTCTAATTTCAATTATTATTTTTGCTTACTTAGGCATTACTATTCAAATGAATTCAGAGTCTTAACAAAACAAATCAAACTAAATATATGGCTACTAAGTTGGCATAATTTTCGCCCCACATTAGAGGTCAGCACTATAACTTTTTTTAATAATAAAATAATGAAGCATTATATTAATAGGTAAAGAATTATCTAATATAATATATTGTTATATCATACTAAACATTTGTTCTTAATAAAAATAAATAGACCTTCAAAGTTATTGTTTCATAAACACTGCAAGACCCGTCGGTCAAACTCCTAAATTGAAATTTGAATGTTCTTGAATACCTTTGTGGTGTCTATGTGTCTAAAAGCACTTTTTTTTATCTTCAAAGGTTGATGAGATAAGTTGCAGTCCTTTCTAATGTTCTTTTGCAGTCTTTTCTAATGTTCTTTTGCAGTCTTTTCTAATGTTCTTTTCCTTCTCATCTACCATTCCAAGATAATTTAGAAAAATGAATTAAAAAAAAATGGGAGAAGCATAATACAAGGAATCAAAGTCAATAGCATCATCTTTTGGAATTATTTCTTGATAGTTGCTCTGTTACTAACATCATAGCTTTGAAAGGTCATTATTTCAAGACACGAGAGCAACTATTATTTTAAAATTTATAACTATTATTATAACATAATATATTAAAATGTGAGTCCCTCAAGTGCAAGAGAAGTTAATATATTAATTAAAGGAAATTATAAATTTAATAAATTTTCTTGTAATGTTGAACAAACGAGGGTTACAATTGCCTATTGCTTCATTGGTTACTAAAAGTATTTTCATTGAATAGGATAAATGCTCGCACCTATGTTATTTTAATGGTATCTTACTCATGTAAATCAATATTTTTATATCAATTTCAAAATAATTATTAGATTATAAATAGAGCCACGAATGTCACAAGTTGCAACACACTATTATTATTGTTATTTTAAGTGGATATAAGTGTTCATGACCGAATTGAAATATTTAAATTTCACAAACAAAAACCTAGAATCAAAGATAAATTTAAAAATCATCATACTATATTATAGAATATTAGCGTCGATGAAAACTACCTTAAATTTAAATGAAAACAAATTTGTTAAATTATATCAATATTATACCAAAAAAATGTTAATTTTTTTAAGATGTCATTTTTGGCAACTAAAAATTGTCACAAATTTTATTCTCAGCCATTACGGTAAATTTTTTTAATAAATGTTGATGTTTTTGTTAAAAAATAGTAAACTGACAGTTAAAAAATGCTACTAATTATAATAATATTTAGCAAATGAAAGTTGTTTAAATATAATATTTATTAGCATATTGAACCCGTTATAAATATTTATATAATTCGAAAGTCAAAATTAGTATTCACATATTTAAATGTAATAAATCTTGACAATATATAACCCAAAAATCAAGTCAACTATTAATTACTCACTGACAATTCAGTCACGAAAAACAATTATAATACAAAAAATCTTAAAGAAATGCTAAATAAAGTATCAAATAATTATTAGATTTAATTATAAATTCAGTCACTATAAATGGAATCATTTATACATTTTAATGTCTAAACATTTTATTAGATTCATACATATAGATTTAAGAAACCAAAAGGAAACAAAAATAACAAGTTGACACTGATGCAAAGAGAGGAGGTGATGTAAAGAGAAAGGAATTGAAATTCTTAAATCGAAACTATAGCATACCTTAAGAATGAGTGAAATGTTTTGTTAACAAAAAGAAAAGTAAAGAGTGGTAATTATATGGTTGTAGCCAAATTTAATACAACACTTCCACTATTTAGGGTTCTTCAACTTCAACAGGTAAAAATGATTAGAGAGAAGGTGAGAGTGAGCGGAGAGTGGAGATGGAATGGAAAACATGAAAATTAAGGTAAAAATAAGTGCGCAGATATAAACCGTTAATAAAAATTATTAGTTTTTTAGTAATTTAACGTATTTTAATTAACAAACTAATTATATTTTATAGTATACAAAGATATATTTATAAATCACTGTATTTTAATATTAGTTATTATAATAAGGTTGTAGAATATAGTTGTTAAAATCTTACTGTTCATCATTTTGAATTCAACAATTTGATAGGATTTGGCTGCATATTGATTGGTATCCTACTATGAATCTCAGATGTCTTTGATTGCGTGCTTGGTTTTATGTCTTCAATGTGCGTATAGCAGAGTTTTCCTATCAAAATTTTGAAAAGGGCTTAGAAGTTCTATACCTAGTTACTTCTGAATTGATGCGGATCCAATCTGACGTGGCAAGATTCCAAACGTTCGTCGAATCTTGCATCCACGAATGAATTGATGCAAATTTGCATCATATATCACTCAATGACTTTTCTCCTTTTTCTTCAATACTTCTATTTCAGCTGCGAAAGAATTTTGTTGTATTAATCAAAATATAATATAACTATATTTAGTGTTATTACAGTTATACAAAGAAAACAGTTTAAATATATGTATGAAGTATATTTTAAAATAAAGAGAAGAGAAGATTTAATTTTATTTTCTCTTATATATCTTGAATAGCAGTGAGTGTGTGTGAGTACTTTACTCTGTGTGCTCTACATAGTTCCAATAGATTAGTATCTAGAGTTGTGGTTGTGAGAATGTGAAGGTATGTAACAAACAGTGTGTTTAAATATTACTGCGGGGTGTTTTATAGCTCTTGCAGGTATACCGAGAAATTTACCTATATTCGAAGAGAAAGATTATGATGATTGATGTGTTAAGGTGGATGCAATTCTTGGTTTTCAAGAAGTTGATGAGGTTGTCAAGATTGAGTTTCAAAAATCTCCCTAGAATGTTGGAGAAGAGTTAAAGGTTGCTTTCAAGGAAAACAAGAGACTGGATTGTAAGTTTAGGATGTTGCTACATCAGTGTGTTTCTACAACAATTTCCCAAAAAATTTCAAAGTGCAACATCCAAACAGGTGTGGGATACGTTGAAGCAGGTGTATGGCAATTCTGGAAAAATAAAAAAGGTGAAATTGCATTCACTTAGAAGGCATTATGAACTGATTGCAATGAATCATCAAGAAACCATTTCAGATTATTTCAGATTATGTAATGAGAGTGTAGAAGACTGCAAGTTTTATTAAAGAATGGAAGGATGCTATGATGGAGGAATTAGAGGCTATTGAGAAAAACAAAACTTGGGAGCTGGTGGATCTTCCTAAAAATAAACATCCTATTGATGTGAAATGGGTGTTTAAAGTGAAGTACAGACCTCATGGCACAATTGCTAAACATAAAACTAGGTTGGTTGCCAAAGGATTCCTTCAAATACAGGGAATTGATTATACAGATGTTTTTGCCCTTGTTGCAAGGTTGGAAACTGTGAGATTAGTTGTTGTTGTTGCTAGTTGGAAAAACTAGTCTATATGCTAGTTTGATATCAAGTCAACTTTCCTCAATGACCCTCTAGAGAAGAAGTGTATGTACTACAATCATTAGGCTTTGAAAAATCTGGAAAAGAACAACAAGTTTACATATTGAAAAAAGTTGTATATGGCCTTAAGCAAGTTCTTTAGGCTTGGAACAAGCTACTTGATGCTTTTCTACAAAAGCGAGGTTTTGTGAAGTGCACTATTGAGTTTGGAGTCTATGTGAAGGAAACAAAACATCAAAATTTTGATTGTATGGCTCTATGTAGATGATTTGACTGTAACAGGAGATATGCAGAATGAAATTGAGCAATTCAAGGCTGAAATGAAGATAACATTTGAGATGAATGATCATGGAACTATTAGTTATTTCTTTGGTCTAGAATTTATACAAACTCCCCACGAAATATTGATGCATCAGAAGAAGTATGTATGTGAAGTCTTAAAAGAAGTTCAATATGATGGACTGCAATTCAGCACCTATACCACTCATGGTGAATTTGAAATTGACAGAAGAGTTGGATGAAAAGGCAGTGGATGTAACCTTGTTCAAGAAAGTTGTTGGATCTCTCAAGTATCAACAACAGGCTTTACATTAGCTATGGAGTGGGTTTAATCAGTAAAATTTTTAACAATTCTAGATTACCTCGTATGATTGCAGCTAAGCATATCCTAAGGTATCTAAAAGGTACACTTGATCTTGGCTTATTTTTCTCTAGAAAAAACATATCAGAATGAAGTTAAAAATGGAGTTGTTTTAGAGGTCTGGTCTGATTCAGATTGGTATGGAGCAAAGTAGAGAGGAAAAACACTTTTGGCTACTTATTCAAATACATGAATGCACCAATTTCTTGGTGTTCAAAAAAGTAAAATGTTGTAGCACTCTCTTCATGTGAAGTTGAATATATAACATCAGTAGAAGCTGCATGTTAGTGTTTATGGTTGAAACACTACTAGAAGAACTGAAACTGGAGCATAAGAAACCAGTGCAATTATTTGTTGATAATAAATCTGCTATTAGCTTATCTAAGAATCCAGTTTTCCATGACAAGAGTAAATACATTGAAATAAAATTTTATTTTTTTAAAGATCAAGTGAGTAAAGAAAAGTTGAAACTGATATATTATAACACTGAAGATCAAGTTATTGGTGTCTTTACCAAATCTCTCAAATATTTAAGAATTGAGAAGTTGAGAGATTTTTTGGAATTAAAACCTATAAATGTTTTGATTAAGGAAAAGTGTTGTAATAATAAAAATATAGTATAACTATATTTATTGTTATTACAGTTATACAACCAGTTTAATAAGACATGTATTCTAAATAATAAGAAAAGAAAATCCAATTCAATCTTGTTTTATCTTATATATCCTAAATATAGCGGTGAGCGCGTGTGTGAGTACTTTACACTCTATGTGTGCTCTGCATAGTTTCAACAAAATTGAGAAATTATATAAACTTAAATTGTCACATAAAAAGAATTAAAGGAACACTGTTGATTTATGTTAAGAACGTATCACATTAGAGTATTCCATTTCTTGATTTGCGACGGATTCATTCGGTCATTCTACTTGACTATTTCATTATTTTATCTTCATTCTTTTAAAATACTTCACTATTATTAAATTAGACACTATCATATTAGAATTTAGGAAAACAGACAATTTGGTTTGACTCGATTTTAAAAAATAGTTCTAAATTACTTGCTTTGTAAAGATAAGTGACATAAATAAAATTAATTTTTTAAATGAAGTGATTGATATATAAATTTTAACATAGGTATATGCTTTAATAAAATAATAATATTTTTTAATTTTTAAAATTTATTATTATAATTCACAAGAGAAGGTCCAGTGTAAATTCCATTTTCTATTAGTGCTTTATGTTGAACGTGATATTTAAGTCTCTTGTAATGTGTGTAAGTTGATGAGAGAAACAAATTCTAATAGAAATTGCCTATATAGGCTTCATAGATTACTCTTTTTAGAGATGGTATTTAATGCCAAATTTATTATCACAACTTTTAATCACTGGATCTGTATAATTGTTCTAAACAAGGTTGCATCTTCTCATTATTTTTATTTTTATTTTACTATCTTACCTCTAGTTGATATATCATAAAGTTGGGAGGTTGGTATTTTCATTTGGATGAGGTGTCTTAACAAGTGAACTTTAAACCTAACTTACCTAACAAAACTGGTTTGTAAGGTAAGATTTACACACTCACTTATAAACTACTGAAATGTCTTATCTCTAGTTGATGTGAGATCTCTAACATACTCTCCTTACGCTGAGACTCCCCAACGATTGAGACTATATATTTAAAGATTGTCCAATAATGATCCAAAAGTGAATAGTATGATAAACCAAACAATATTACTGATATGATATAATGTGATCTCAAAAATATAAAAAAATATATAATTTTCTTTTATTTTTTATATTTAGTTTAGACTTAAAAAAGAAATGAGTTTTCTCTTCTTCTTTCCCTACGAGTTTATATACAAAGACACCATCACATTAGTCCCGTATAAGTTCTAGCTAATACCTGTACTATTGTTTTTTTTTTTTTGAATTATTTATGTTTAACAGCATTGAAGTGCTGGATTATTGGAATGATAACAGTTCAACCATGCGACTATTTGAATTTTCAAAGTGATGATTTGCCTTTGGTTTGGTTAAAGAGGGACAGAGGGATTCGAATCACATTTTGAGACTTCCTTTTCAAGACTTTTGTGATATGATATCCGTGAGCTCCACTAAACAGCATAAAGAGCACTTTAGATGACAATATTAGAGTCTCCATGACGTGCTGAAGGAAGAGGCATCGTCTCAGTGTAGACACCATTACCTTATCATTTCGGCTTTTGTTGCTTTATCCTCACGTTGCAGGCTGAAAATATAATGCTGAAGGTCCCTTTATTCCTTCGTTATCATTTTCTTTCAAATCCATCTCAAAACATTTAGGTATAGGCCAGAATTAGCATCATTAACAGCAAAATTAGTGCTACTAGTTTCGTTTCACGCCCTATCTTCTGAATACAACACGAGAATTACTGCTGAGAAGTGAAACTCGAACTTCGACAAAATCAGAATAAATTCCAACGTGGAATGTCCATTCTTTTTTTAATTAGATTTCCTTGAAAAAATCTGTTAAAACTTAGAAATAGAATTTGAACTTAAAAGAAAAGAAAATTACAATTTGCATATCCACTCGAAAGCTGGGGGTGAAATTGAATTGAAACACAAGGGACAATAGTTATTACTTTTAAAAAGAGGTTTATTAATAAAAAATTTAAAGTGAAAAGAAAAAAGGTATAACTAATGAATTAAAATTCAACTCTGGACAATAACCATGAAACGCTGGGGTGGTGAATTATTTGAGCTCTATCTCTAACATCATTATATTTATATTCCCAGGATGTTAACGTAGGGGTTAAAAAGAGAGGTCTTTTTTTTAATTTGGGTGAGATTTGATGTATTAGTTGATAATTTTAAAGTAAAAAAAGGTTAAAAACTTCAGTTAAAATCTTAAATAAAAAAAGGAAAATTATTAACACGGCAAAATCCCATTAATTTTAAAATAAAATAACTTCATTGGTTTGAAAAAAACTTGAAAAACTATAATAGTAGTTTAAGTTATAAATAAATAAATAAAAACTCAATTTATTCTTTAATATATATGTATACATACACACATACACTATTGCGAATTTTTTTTTTAAGTTAAACAATATCATTGTTCTAAAAGAGGCTTAGTAAAATACGAAAAAATGTGTAAATTAACATATTAAAAATAAAAAAGCATAAAAATAATAATGCTAATTATAAGCTAATTATTTAAATTAGAAATTATCATGATTCAACCTATGAAAGATTAGCATTTCTAAAGAATAACTTACTCTTATAATAACATATTGCATATCATTTAAAGAAAAAAAAAAATGAAATATTACTTTCCAAACCAATTGTAATAATTGAAAATTATCAAATTTTTATCTCACATAATCTGCAATTTATATTCCCTGAATCCTTGGTTTCTACAATCGAAAGACCGAAAACAAGAACCCAAGCCTAGATACATAAAACTCACAGTCCAAAATTACAATAATGATTAAAATTTGGTACACTTTTGTAATAATCTATTTTTTTTTTTTTTCAAAGGTGGTGCTGTTGCGGGTAAGGTAGCTCAGGTTGTAGGGGTTCCATTCCATCCATGGAGACCCTTTCAAGGATTACATTACCCCCCACTTGTTCCAGCCTTCAGTTCCCAAAAACCTCTGCATTTTCTCGTTTCCCAAATGCTTTTTCCACAACCACTCCCCTGGTTTCAGTGCTAAGAGTAAGAGCTGGTCCTCCTTCAGGTTAGCCACTCTGTTTCTTGGGGTCGCGATTGGACTTATTTCGTTACTTCTTTTTATCCTTTGCCAAGAAAGTTAGGATCTTTTGAGAGGATAAGGGGTTTGGGGAAATGGGTATTAGGCAATTGAACATGCTGTTTCAAACTCAGAATGGAAATTGTGCACTGGCACAATTCTCATGGTTGTAAGTACTTATATAGACATTTCATTTGTCTGAACTCTGAAGAGTGTTTCCCTCGGCTGGAGAAACAGCATCTTCAGTTTGATTTGGAGATACTCTGTATTACAGTTTGTTAACTTGGATTCTGGATTGGAAAGATTAATTGAAGAGACTCCAATCTTTGCTATTAAGAACATTTGGTTTTTAAAGATGATAATTCTGACTTGCTAGCTCCACATTGAATATTTGTCTGGGAAAACTTTGAAAGTACATTTTAAAAAATTTAATTTTTTTGTTACATTACATGATAGCTAGGTTTAAGATTGACTGAAAACATTACCTCGTGTAAGTAAATGTATCTTTTTGGAGTTTGGATAGCAAGAGAATGAGGTTGGACCGTTAGAAGAGGAGTTTGAAGTGTAGTTTTCTTGAACGAGTAGTTTGTTGATACATTCAATTTGAGGGTGCATCAAAACAAGTAAATGACTGTTGTCAAAAAATTGTTTCAGTAATCTGTTAGGGAATTTAATGGCTTCCTTTCTTATGTTTATCGTTGTTATTCATTTTGACTATTATTCTGTTAAAATGTGTTATATTGTAGATTTATATTAGAGTTGCAAATTTTCTCCCAGCTCTTAATTGAAAAGCTACTGTGGTTGGACATTCTTTTCACAATTTTCTTTATAATTATAGGGCCTTCTTTCCATTGATGTACTGTTAGATTTAAAAACCATTCATGCAGTTTAAAACCTAATAGCTTAAGCTTTTTGGAGAATTGGTCATTGATATGGTATCAGAGTCCCTTTGATAAAGCAAGCAAGACTTCAGTCCTAGTTGTCCGTTGGATTTCAGTACATGGTAGCTAAGCATAAGAATTGACACAATGTCCTAGCCTCAAGCCAAAAATAGAGCCCTTACATGAAAGGGTGTAAATAAAAATTAAATTTGAATACAAGATAGCTAAGTATAAGCATGAGGGAGCATGTGACAAAAAAACTGCTAATCAGTTGTAGCTTAATTATTCATTGGCAGATATCTCATCCTTGTAGCTTCTATATTTATTAAAATACATGTTTATTTCTATCCTTTTAGCCCCAATACAGGTAATATTTAATCCTTGGAATTTATCCTTTTTTCTCGTCACTTGTAGACCTTGTTTGTGTTGAAATCTAACTGGTTGAAACTTATATTTTTAGTGAGTGGTGCCGATGAGGATGTCCTGCAAATATTTTTTAAGGAGAGAGAATTAAATGGCGATTTTATATCAAGAACTTCTGATTTATTATGGAGAAGAAATTTCAGAAGCTCTGGTGATTATGATAGCAACATACTCACTGATAACACTTCTCAACAAACAGAGCAGGTGCAGTAGACTCTTCGTTTCTAATTTCAAATCATCCGATCCAATTTAATACATTTGATCAATTGTATCAGTTTTAGCTGGTTTTGCCTTGTACTGATCCATTGCAAATTTTGTATATTGATTCATTGGTCACGTAGTTCAATTTGGTGTGCTTTTTCTAATATTTGTAGATCACAGAAACTGACAATGATGGCGGTTTTTTGAAACTTACGAGAACCCAAGAGTGGTTAACAGGTGATAATTCTCCGCCAATAAACAAGAAGGTGACTGCTAAGGTATGCTTTAGAGTAGTTTTTCATTTACATCCCATTGGCAGGAAGTGGAAACTGTATGTAAAATATGAAACTGATATGTTGCAACTCATATTTTAATCTGTCAAATGTTTTTCAAATTCACCTTCTCTCCAGTAAATAAATAATAACTCAGTCATCCAACAACGTTGGATGCTTCACTTCATATATCAACAGATGTTGCAGGACAGCAGTGCGAGGCGCAAGAAACTGAACATGCTCAAATATGAATCTGTACAATACCTCTCTTGACCTTGATATTGTTCTTTGTTAGCTCAAGTTAGTGACATCAGTGTTTTCTTACCTCAAGGCTGTAGGTTTTGATCAATTAGAAGTTCTTCTGATGTTGTGTAAGGTTCTTATTCTTTCAATTTTATTCTTAATTGTAGCTCAAGAGGGAATTACTACTTCTATCTGTGGGTATTGGATTGGCATGTAGTGGATATTGCTTGGTAATTTTTTCAGTACAGGTAAACTTTAATTTGCATGCTGTCTCAAAAAGAAGTCTCATCAATTTTCTATTGTAATTAGGAACCAGATCATTTTTGTTCTTCTTACCACTGAATTTTGTTCTCTTTCTTCATGACAAGTCTAATTTTAGATCGATGTCAGTGTCTTACCATAATGATTTAACTTCAAACACTACCCCAAGGTGTAAGTTTCTAATTATTTCCTTCACTGATGTGTGCCTGTCTCTTTTATTTGTAGGCTGCTATAAGTTATGTGATTGGAGTACTTTTCAGGTTTGTTATTGCCTTTTATCATATTGGTTATGTCTCAGTGAAGTCATTGTCAATGCTTTAGGATACTCTGCTGAGACTATTAGAGCATCTCCAATGCAGGGGTTATAATCAAGGTCTTAAGTTTAAGATTTGGGTCTTGTAAGAAACCTTCATTGGAGCATGTTAACGTGGCATGAGAGAATCTTAAATTTAAGACCTTGGATCATGATAATAGAAAAACAATTTTCATCTTATAAAGGTTGTACTTGCATTGAATTGTAAAGAAAAAATTATAAAAGTGAGCATTATAAAACTCTTGAATTGGAGCAAAACTTGCAAAATATCTTAAAAATGGGTAGGACCCACATAAAGTAAAATAAGATCTCATAGTATGACTCTTGCATTGGAGATAACCTTATAGCCTTATTTGAAATTTATTCATCACTGTTTCTCTGTGGGTGAGAAAAAAAAAACGATATAACTGTTCTTGTGATTCCTTATTATTACACTTAACTGATATTTCATTTCAATGCAGTTGCTTGTACCTTCAACTCTTGTATCAACATGCAGACAACATATCCGATGAAAATGTTCCTCAAATATTCAAGAAAAAGAAGTCAAAGAAGTACACATAAAAACTTGTGCTTTGAGTTTGATGTAATTGTGGCAGTTAACATTCTCTGTTGTTGACATTTTCTTATCCCTTGTTTTGGTCAAAAAATATTTCTTAACCAGAATTGGTATAAGAACTGAGGACCTTGAAGATTTCTTGGAGAGGTCAATCAAGGGTAGCGGCATATCACTTTCATCTTCCAGGCTTGTTATTCCAGCAACAATATATGGACTTTGGGTCCTGTTTCATCAACATTTTGCTAATGACTTTTTTGATTTCCAGGTAAGCCTTGGCAGCATGTGTATCAAAAAATGTTTCTTCAGCCACTAAGCATTTCCCATTTGAATAAATTTCAGCATAAACACTTACAGAAGAAGAAAAAAAAGAGAGTAAAATGAATTGAACTTCTCATATAAGCAAAAATAAACTTACTTTTATAAAAGTTATCTCATTTAATTTTTTTCTAAAAACTAGAGTACATAACTAATATAAGCTTATAACAGAAGCTCAATTCATTTTATCTTTTCCCCCTCTATTTGTATTTATAGAAAAGTTTATCCAATCATAGTCTTACTATTCAACTTTCATCAAATTCATTGGTTATTTATTTATACTTTTCTTTTGTTCCCCCTAGCTTGTGCCAGCCATGTTTGGAATGTTTGTCTACAAGGCTGCTGTTCTGGTGCAAGTTTATAGAGACAATGAAGGCTTGCGGCTTGTATTTCCAGAAAATGAAGATGGATTAAACAATTGAAGTATTTCCCTATGCTCAGCATTGAGCAGAGTACCGAACTCATTACTCACTATATCTCGGAACATTTGAAATGCTTAGTTGCACCCTTAACTGAGCACTGATCACAGGTTACAACACTTCACTACATTCATCTTATGTTGAATTTTAGAACGACGCTATTTTATCAGAGTAAATAGTAAAGAGTGTATTAATACCATGTCTTTGAAACCAACATTTGTCGACTGTTGAAAGTTATAATCTAAAATATGTGATTAATCTGGGCTTTCTTTCCCAATACCATAGAGGAATTTATTGTAGTATTTCATGTCACTTGTTCCTTAACTTTTGTTCATTTGAAGAGAAAAGTTTCATTGCACTAATAAATGGCGAGAATGTTAAAAAAAATGCTTTCATGAATTAAAAGATCTACATTTCCTTTTCCCATGAGGAACTATAAGACTTAACTAAATAGTTTAAAAGTATGGAAGGATCATCCTTAATTATTGATCTTGGATATAGTAATAAACATCTTGCATCTACTACTTTACACATCAAGTTTCAATTATTGATAACTACCAACTCATTAGAGTTAGTAATCAATGCAAATCCGTAACTCAACCATTCTCACATATACATACTATAACTCTTCTCTTATGCAATTATTGTTTTCCCCTTTTGTATCCTTTACTTTTCAAAAAGGAAAAGTATATTTTGATACTATTGTGTACTTTCATTTGACACCAATTTTTCTTAATAAAATATTATATAATAATAAAATAATAATTTATTTTAATTTCAAATGAATATATTTTACTGCATGCTGTTAAAGGATCTTGACTCTCTCTAAAATAAAATTATATTAGTTAACGAGTATAATTTTTACCATTCTCTTTTCACTTACACTGTATTTATTTCCACAAATTAACTGTTAACGATGAGAGAAGAATGGGTGACAGCTGTGATTGGATCAAGTAATCTACCCTAAAAAAATAACATAATCGATTACGATAATTATAATTGATGCATTATGTTATATATAAACCTAATCGATTAGGATGTAATATAATAATAATAAATAATAATAATATAAATCTATTTATATAATATTAAAATAAATTAATAATATAAATACTAAAATTATAAAATAATAATAATAAAATATTTAAAATAATTTTTAAAAATAATAAATATAAAAATAATAATAAAATTATAAATAATAAGTGTGATAATAATATTAATAATAAAAAATAATTTATAAATATAATAATAAATTAAAATCAATTTATCATTCATATTTTATTATTTTAAATTAATTTTAACTGTAATGACAAATTAACAATCTTATAATTTTATATATTAAAAAATAATAATTTATGAATGACATATATAATGTTAATAACAATTTTTTTTCAAATTTTATCATTTTTTTTAATTCAAACAATCTAATTTTTCATATATTTTTATTTCAAATTCAATTCCTTAAATCTATATTTGGATTAAAACCATTAAGGTGATACTGATCTAAATGTTTATTGATTTGTCTAGTTTATATTTTTTTTACTTAAATTATAAATGATAAACCACAAATACTAATATATATATATATATTTATTGTGTTTTATTTTTAATTTATGATACTTATTTATACGTGTTCTGGCTGCTCAAGTTTTTAGATCACTATTGGCCAGTCTCCAAATAAAACCCTCCTTCCCCATGATAGGCCCCTTTAATTTGTACTCTCCTTTATATCTTAAAAAATAACTAATTCAAGTACTAAAAGTTTAAAAACAACCAATTAACAGAAATATTTAATTCACTAAATTAGTTTTAATAATCTTTACATATTATTAAAACTGTATTGACTTTTTAAATAAAGCGTTAACATAATTTCAGCCATAGTTTCTCAAAAGTAACAATTTCGTAATTTAATGGTTTAAAGTGTTATTTGAGTTATACTGTATCAAATTAAAAAAAAATAATTGAAAAATAAAAGAAAGAGTAGATAAAGAGTGTTATGTTAGTGGTATTCCTTTTAGCATCTCAACATATTCTTTTATTTTCGCAGCAAATTTTACAAATTAAACTCTCATTATTAATTATAAATAATTAATTTAATCTAAAGATAATAATTTTTAATTTATTTAATGAAGGACATCACTTAATCAATTAAATATTTAAAAATATTTTATAATTAGATAAATTTTCAAAAATTGTATATTAAAATAAACATAAATTATAAAAAAAAAAAACTGACAAGTTGGACCTATGAGTATATCTAACCGGAACAACCAGTTTCTCGGCACCAATTAGCCCAAAATATATCATTTAAAAAAAGATTTAATTGTAATTTTAGGCTTATTTAAATTTTTGCGCATTCTAAAATCCTATTTTTGTAATTTTAGCCTCGAAATTTTTAAACTTTATCTAATTTTTAATTTTTCATATAATTATCTTTTTTATTTTATTTAATTAAATTATTTTTCGATATCTTAAATGAATATGATAACCACACAGTTCGGTTGAAAAAATAAATAAAATACATATCAAATTGAGAATTAAATATTTTAAATCTTTTGAAAAATTGAAAACAAAAATTATGAACCAGAATTAAAAATCAAGTGAAAGATATGGTTGTTGTATAATAATTTTTTCTTGAGATTCACCTGAAAGAAAAAGAAAAATTAAAATGTTAAAATAAAAAAAGAAAAAAAAAAAAACCAACTAGTCACTACTACTCCTATAGTACAGTGTGCTACCGTGCTATGCTTCCAATGATTTCAGCGTAAGTAACCTGGTTTCTCTCATCTTCTTCTCTTCAATATCAGAGTCCTTCCTCTTGCATGATTTTGTATTGTAGCTACCTTCCGCTCCAATGAAAAGTAAATAATTAATATTATTAAATTGATCGATCCAAACAGATATATTTAAAAGCAGATCCGCATCTTCTTCTATCCACTTGTCGATCGAGAATTTGGAAACCCTAGCTCGCAGATCTGATCTCACCTCGCTCCATGGCTATGGCGCCTCGGAAACCTCGCGAGCGTGAAATGCTGTTCGACTCCGTCATCGCGCTCGTCTTCATCCTCGTCGCCTGCGTCGACCTCTGCGACGGTGCCACCGTCGTCGACGTCTACCGCCTCATCCAGTACGACATGTCCGGCGTTCCCTTCGGATCTCGACTCGCCAGCCTCAACCATCACGCCGCCTCGCTCCGCTTCTCTCCACACGCTGATCTCTCTCGCACCGTCCTCCTCATACCTCTTCGCGAACTTAACATGTCCTTTGTCAAAGGTTCTTCTTTTTCTGCTTTTTTTTTTTTTCATTCTTTCAAATTGTAATTTTAGGCTTTATTATTATTATTTATTTTGGTTAATGCTGCTGAGATTTAATTGTTGCGCGTGACGTAATTCGGAGTTGCGGTAGTTAGGAACGGTGTTTGAATAGTGGCAGAAGATGTTACGCATAGTAGTCTGATGGGAAGTAGTTTACATGCATCCTGTGAAAATGTCCTAGGGTGCGTTTGGGTAAACGAATTAATTAAGCAATTATTAAATGAGTGTTTTTAATTTGCAATCATTTATGTCTAGCTATTTTCATAAACTATCCTGAAGAGTTGTGGAAATGAGCTAAAAATCAGCTTACAAACGTATCATAAACTATTTTCGTAAGTTGTATTACAACACTTACACTAGTGATTTTGTTGTAAGATAAGCCCAAAAAAGCTGCAAATAAGCTCTTCCAAATGCATCCATAGTAGCTTATATGTTGTAGGTTTAGGTATGGAGAAGCTCTCGTTCACTAGTAAAGCAGGAAAAGTTATATGTTTATTGTTTTTATAAAATTGATTAGTTATTGCTGCGTTTGCCCTGATGTTATCCTTTTTATTATTAATTTGAACTGTGTTTTATTTTTTCTAGTTGAATGGTTAACATTTCTTGTCCTTGTCATTTATATTGATATCTTTATTTGAAGAATGTCATTTTGTCTCACTTGTTATTTAACAAGATCAAAATCTTGTGACTGCAATATGGCAGAATATATTGCTGAAAGCAAGCCTCTTGGGGGTTTAATATTTTTGCTTCCCCGGATGTTCAGTTTTGAAAACAAAGATGGTATGGGAAGTAACCATCGAGATGGGAGTGAAGAACCGCTGAAGAATGTACTGGTGGAACTTGAACAAATACTCATACACGCCAACTTACCTGTAAGTAAATTTCAAACAGCTTTTCCTTTTTTGTAGATTTTTTCTTATCTTTTTTTCTTTTAGAATTTAGTATAAAATAAAATATTTGCCAGCTGGAAATGAGGAAGCGACAGTTAATTAATTTGTTTGTGAATCGTGAGTTCCTTTCACGTAGTTGTTGGTGATTTTATTCAGCTACTACTATGTTCTCAAGTTGTATTATATCTTCATAGTGGTTTATGCAGTGATTGACCAATTAAGCTGTATCATCCAGTGGATTGTTTGATGAGAAGGGTAATTGGTCTTGTAAGAGTTCCACCATTGTAATGACGATTAAAGACTTTGGATAGCCTCATAATGTGCATGTTAAACTTGTTTGGGTTTCAAATATTATCGCATGCATACAGTGGTGGTCCACAGAACATGCACATTCACTTGTAGCAGATGATTTACTTATTGAGTTTAATCTTCATACACCGAGTGCAAATATTTTCACTCTATCAATCAATTAGAAACCACTAAAAGATACAACTTTTATAGAAATTATTACGAAAGTCAGCAATATTAACATGCATAACAATTTATGATTAAGTGACAGTGTAAATGCCCCTACACGGTCTGTGTTTTAATTAAATTCATATTTGTTTATCTTTAGGTTGTGAACTTGTGGTAAATGATTTATTAACCTACTTACAATTTATTTTGATATGACTATGCTTCTTCAGTTATGTTTGCATGCTTATTAGGTTTTTCACTGATCCGTTTGTGCTGAGAGATACTTGCCAAACTGGAAAATTTTCTTAACTTCTATTTTCCTCCTAGTTTCTGCTCTAGCACCATTTTTCTAGTTTATCATGGAGCCATTTTTGAATTATGTCTCAATCAATTCGCAGCATAAGTAATAAACTACTGAAGTTGGTTACTCAATTATCTAATATGTCCTATAACAAGACACCCTCGCAGACTTTTTCAAATTACACTTGCTCCTTCTGCCTCTTTTACAATTATAAATTATAATGGCCTCCCTTATTAGTGGGTCTAAGTGTAATACTTTTAGAATTTAATGCGATGCACGTGTAATGTCAAAAATGGGTGAAAATGTAATTGTTTTGATACAAAGTGAACATTTGTGTAGAATTTAAAACAAACTAGGGTGTTAGTGTAATTGAATAAAATCTGGAGGGGTATTTGTGTAATTTCCTCTTGTTGTTGTTGTTGTTGTTATTATTATTATTATTATTATTATTATTATTATTATTATTATTATTATTATTATTATTATTATTATTATTTATTTCATCGCTGAGAGAAAATAAAAGGCTCACATCTTTGAATTTAATTGTTCTTCCATAAATCAATGTTTTTCCCGTTTCTCTGAAGTGAAAGATTTAGAAATATTTTTTTCTTTAGTACGTGTGACATGACATAGAGTAATGTGAGGAACTATGTCTCCTTGATTTTTTTTTGTTCGCCCCCTCCTTTATTATATAACCATGCACACCTGTATCTTTTTATTTTTGTCATTTTGTGGGAGATGTAACTTATATGGTGCTGCATCTTGTTGCAGTATCCTGTTTATTTTGCATTTGAGGATGACAACATTGATGCTGTGTTAGCTGATATCAAGAAGAATGACGTTACTGGTCAACCTGCTACTGCAACAACTGGCGGGTGAGTACAAATCTTGACTGAAGATTTCATTGCTTTAACTAAATTTTGCAAAACTCTCTAGATGGTCAAAGCTATTGATGTGGAACTTTATGGCTTGACTGATTGGATCACAAAATGGAATTACCTTTTATATTTCATACTTCTAGGTGTTACGTTTTGTGTTATTGAATGCCTTATGTTCTATTTGTTTGGACTATGTTTCAGTTGTCTTATTCATTTCATAATTGCTGCTTTTCTTATATTTTTAATTGTCTTTCCTGGACTTTCTTACTGTAGTCACTTAATTTGCATGTATGTTGAGTTATTGTATTACCAAGTTTATTTTTCTCTTGGAAGTAACATTTTGAATGATTTCTTTCCATTTTTTTGGTATGTTGCAGATACAAATTTGTTGTTTCAGCCGCAGAACCAAGGAAAGTTGTTTCTCCACCTATTACAAATATTCAGGTGTTTGTTCAACCTTCTATTTAGATAAATGGAATGTGATTGAAACGCTAAATCAAACTTACGTTGTATGAATGTATACCATAACTTTGTTACCTTCTCTTTTCTGATATTTTTTGTTTAAATTCTACTACAACGTGTTCAGTGTAAGTCATAGTTAAGAAAATCCCCAGCTTGCTGCTATAACCATTCTAGGAAGCCTGGAGGAAAGATCTAGATAATTTTGAAGAACCTTGGCCGGAAAAGCCTACTGTGAGATTATTTTTTAAAACCTCACTATGCAAGTTTTGGACTAAGTTACAAGGAAATGGTTCACTTGGAAGATTTAACTGGAGATCATGTCACTTGCTTTTTGTGTTTTAGTGTGTCAATCAATATATTGAAGGAAATGGGTCAATCAATATAGGAAAGAATCTGCTACTTTTTGTGTTTTAGTGTGTTTTCCTTAGGCATTCTCACATATAATCACTGCAAATATAACTGGATAATCTACAGGTATAAACAGCTTGGAGATTTTCTGTGTTGAGCAAGAGTATAGCTGCATGTATCAACAAAACTGATTAATTCTTAATTGGATACTGCTTGTATTATTCTTTTTTCAGGATGAAGAATATAACTTTCTTCATGCATTTTAGTTGCCACTTCAGTGTTTGATAACCTTATTAACTTACAGTATTAATAACTCATTTTGAAATAATCAAGTATGAATATAAATACGATCTGCTTCTTGTGTTATTCTTTTTCCAAGATGAATATAATTTTCTGCATGCATTATAGTTACCATTTCAAAGGTTGATAGCATTTTTTTAAACTTATAGTAACCTGTTTAAGTAATCAACTATATGATTATGGGTCTGTCTGAGTGAACTTTTCCATCAACACTTTTAATAGAAAAAAAAAAAAGATGAAATGAGCTTCTCTCATTATCTTCTTTAAAAGATGATTTTTAACTCATGCATAAACTAATTTTAGCTTATGGAGAAGTTTATTTCATCTTTCCTTCTTATTTTCTTCTTCTATAAATGCTTATGGAGAAATTTACCCAAACCAGCCCTATGATTTGCAAGTTCCTTCCTGGTGGATTATTTCTTGCATTGATATAATTTTCTCACTTATTATACCGAAACCAGGTCTACTTTTTTTTAACTGCTTAAATTATAATATTCTAAAGCTTGTGCAAGTTTCAGAGTTATTATGCATATTGAAATGTGAAGTTATGATTTATATTTAAGCATGGAGAAGTACATTTTCTTGATAGATTGTAACAGTTGAAAACATGTTCCACACACATGATTATCACAACTTATGTATATGCACAAATGATTTGCCTTTTATGTAAGCTTCTGTATTACACAAAAATACACACAATCTGTCTTCAATCTCATAAGTCTTATAAAATTGGTGTTCTTTAAATAGAACTTGTGTGGATGTATTTTTTATATGGTTGCAGGGATGGTTGGCAGGACTGAAGACAGATGATGATGCTCATCAATTACCCACCATTGCGATAGTGGCATCATATGACACCTTTGGGGCTGCTCCTGTATGTTGTTTATGAATTTTACCCATAAAACCAAACTGCTCAAAATGATATGATTATTATGTTAAAATATCTGAAATTGCAGGCATTATCAGTGGGAAGCGACAGTAATGGAAGTGGCATTGTGGCTCTTCTTGAAGTAGCTAGACTTTTTTCTCTCTTGTATTCTAATCCAAAGACAAGAGGACAATACAATCTTTTGTTTGGGCTAACATCTGGTGGGCCTTACAACTACAATGGAACTCGTAAGGTGATATATCATATTTGAAAGTTCATTTATTTGCTGACAGTTCTGTAACACGTAATCAACCTTCCCTTCTGTTATGGATTTTGTTACATAATTCTATGTTCTTCAGTGGCTTCGGAGCTTTGATCAACGTCTACGTGAGAGCATTGACTATGCTATTTGCTTAGATAGTATTGGCTCTTGGGAAAATGAATTGTGGATTCATGTGTCTAAGCCTCCAGAAAATGCCTTCATTAAGAAAATTGTGGAAGTAAGTGAATGGTCACAGTGGTGCAGGCTTTACTATAATGGATTGATCTACAGTTTTTTATCTTGATGATTTCTAATGGAAAATATTGGTGTAGGATTTTTCAAGTGTTGCAGAAGAATTAGGCTTTAAAGTGAATTTGAAGCATAAGAAAATAAACATTTCCAATCCTCGAGTAAGTGATAAATTCTCAGTGTTCTGTTTCACTTGCCTAGATCTTCGGTAATTTATACTTAGGCTTTGCTCAATCTCAATTTGGCTGTATTTTCAGACAATTGCCATCGTCACATTATTTTATTACAGTGATACCATGTACAATCACCTTATATATGGTTTACTTGTTTATTAAAAAGGTCTGCAAACTATGATGTATCTGTTATTCTAATTTTCATTTTTATCTGATGTCTAACCATTGTATTTTATTTCTTAACTTTCCTATTGGATTACACTTACTACTCCTAATAATATCAGTGCTTCATGTCTTAATGAAATATTTCCTGATAGCAAGCACATGCTTCCTGCATTTTGTCTAAATGCTACTTCTAATATTAGTTATAAAAGATGGTCGTCTGCTGTAGGTAGCTTGGGAGCATGAACAGTTTTCAAGGCTGAGAGTTACTGCTGCCACTCTGTCTGAACTCTCTACAGCACCTGAATTGCTAGAAAAGACTGGTGGTTTGGTTGATGGCAGGTTCATACCTAGACCTAAGTGCCAGAATTTTATTATTCTGTATTTTTTTGCTGACTGAGCTTCTGCAGGCATTTTGTTAATGAAGCGGCTATTGTCAGAAGTGTGAAATTAATTGCTGAAAGTCTTGCGGTAAGATTAAGTTTACCTAAAAAAAAAAAAAAAACAAAAA
>Ga0209489_104617_pt1 | contig 25147 bp, 12 predicted proteins | sample SiratrowhiteBW_FD_187527 | JGI IMG/M metagenome (GOLD analysis project Ga0209489, IMG submission 187527) | Root nodule microbial communities of legume samples collected from California, USA - Siratro white BW (SPAdes) (version 2) | ecosystem: Host-associated > Plants > Roots > Nodule | place...
AAAAAAAAAAAAAAAAAGGCTTTCTATTGTCTTCTAGGTTATTTTGTAAAAGCTGTTTTGGCTGTGGTTGTCAATCATATAGGGTCCTAGGTGTAGGTTTTCATTCAATCTTTTTATATTTATGTTCAGACTTAACATATATAAAAATAGATCTGCTGAGGACTCACTCTCTAAAGCACTTTTTCTCTAAGACACTTCTACTCTTAACTACTGTTAACATAATTACGGATTTCAACAAAAGAGGGCAAGTTTAAAGAAAGTCTCTAAATTGCAAGGAAGCTCTCCTTCAAGGCCTAGTATAATAACACGCTTATGGATAATCGCATGTGCCAGCATCCTAACAGAATCGTAGCAAAGAAGAGTAGAGGTACATCAAGAGAATTGAAAGAGAAACATCAAGTATTATCACCAAAGGTTTCTTAGTTTAATAAGTAACATATGTGTTTTGATAGGACTAGTTTTAGAGATTATGGTATGTTTCCATATAAGAACTGTTACAATCTAGTTCTGTCGTTTGGTAATTATTATCTCTCTCTTTCTCTGGTCCGCATAAGCCATTTTATTAGCTTGTTGTACACACATTCTGCACAGCCAGTTTCTTACTTCCAGTCAATTCTCTCTTCTTGCCATGTTTATTAACAACTGAGACAAGAAAAATGTATTAGCCTTTGGGATACTTACGGACAGTAGGTCTTGGGGTAGCTCTTATCTTTAAGATCTCGGGACGAGGGATTATAGACCCAGATGCTCCTATTCCTCTAGATACTCTAACTTTGGTACCATCTTCAAGATATTTAACTCCAACCTTGCAAGGCTTCCTGCAAAAGTAAAATTTTGTTAGTTCAATATATATTATCCTAAAACTCAGAAGATGGAATGCATACCCTGTCACTGGGTCAACAACTTGCACGTTGGAGGCATGGATTGGGGCTTCAACTGCAAAGATGCCCCCTTCATGACCTTGCCCTTGCTTAATATGCTTCTTCACCTGCAAAGAGAAAGTCAATCGGCATTGGAAAGAGAAACCAGTCAGGCAAATTTACACAATCACATGTCCAAATCTCAATTAGATAATTAATAAAGATTCTAATGCAAGAAACATAGGTAATGGAATTGAAAATGCAGACACTTCATCAAAAATTGGACTAAGAATACCCAAATTGTTATGGTGAGTGCTGTGTTCATCCCTCACCAGATTTTTACCCTCAACAATGACACGATTCTGAGAGCGAATAACGCGCTTAATAGTCCCAGTCTCACCCTTATCTTTGCCCCTTATTATCATAACCTGTTACAAATGAAGAAATGAATCACTCTATAATAATAATAATAATAATAATTATTATTATTATTATTATTATTATTATTTCAAAATAAAAAAGCTATGGTGGGGGATTTTTCTTGGCTTGGCTTTGCTTACATTATCCCCTCTGAGAACTTTCCAGTGCCTGATGAGTTTTTCAGCTGCTTTCCAACCCATTGCACGATTCACTCTAAAACAACAAAAGCTGAGTCAAAATTACAACACAAAGCACTTCGAAAACAAATCTTTCACATTAGCAATGATATCTTCGAGCTTCAATTTGCGATAAACTGTTAACAAACAGTGTTTCATGCTTTCCTTCTCAGTTTCCGCACAAATTATCAAAACCTAAATATACTTAATACACCAAAATGCTTACATGAAATGGTTTTGATAAATGAAACTGATGAAGTTAAAGGAGAATGAGTTTGCGATGAAAAGTACCAGAACAGAAAATTGGTGACACCACCTAGGGCTTGATGCTTGAAGTCACTGATACAAGAATCGTGGTTTCGCCGTTCAGAGATTTGGGTTTGATATCAGACGGCTCAAACGACACCGTCTCTTCTATTTCTTTTTAATTTCAACTTTGTCCAAGCAAAAAAAAATATTGTACTAAAGCCCCTCCGAATTATATGAAGTAAATCTGAAAAATATAATTGATGGTTAGAATATAGTAAAAACAAATAATCAAACCTTTAATTATTTTATATACACTTAACATGAATATACAATATTTAAAATTTATTTTTAAATTTGATATTTTCAATAAAAGTATCAAACAACAATAAGCAACTTAACAAATATAATATTCTCTCAAAGGCAAGACTTTTATAAATTATCAAATAAATATCAGATTTATTATGATAATATTAAATTCTCAAAAATGTTTGTCACTAGAAGAAAATTTGTGATTATCATTGATCATATATTAAATAAAGTTAATTAGAAATTCTAATTTCTTTTGTTTCTTAACTTTTTACTATTTAAAATCTTCGTAACAAAAGAAATGTACGTTACACCTTAGGATTAAAGAAACATTTATAAATTAGTTTCCTATCCTAATACCAATATCTAAATTAAATTTGTTCTATACACTCCTTGAAATCAACTTATTATAAATTTTCACCAGTTAGCATCCTTTTTTAATCTTTTTTCCAATAACACATTGTGCCTTTTATTTACGTAACTCGTTCACAAATCAATTTTTGGAGAACCGAATTTCAAATTAATTTTTTATTTTTTCTATTTAAAAAACTTGGAGGAAAGGAAAGAATATAAAAAATATAGAAATAATAATTTGGAAAATAAATTATTTAAAAATTAATATTATTAATAGAAGTGTAGAAATATAAATATTTTAAAAAAAAATTGAGAAAGGTAACTGTATTGAGTAATAATAATTTAAGAAAAAATATATTAAGGAATAGTTGTTTAGAGAAGTAGATTTAGTAAGAAAAACTATTTAGAAACTATTATAATGTGATTTTTTTAAGAAGTAATTAATTGGAAGAGAGATAAATGTTGAAGAAATAAGTTTTAAGAAAATTTAACATATTGAGAAGTAATTATGTACTTTTGTGTTGAATTAAAAAAAATGATATTACTATGTCTTTATTTAAAAACAAAATACACAATAAGAAAATGTAAAAAAGCAAAAAATGTAAATGATTTGTTAAAATTTATTAAATTTTTTAAAAAAATGTGAACATCATAAATCACAAATTAATGAAATAATTGATTATATAATTAAAAAAATATTGTTTGTATTGTGTAATTGTTTTAGTAAGAAATAAAAATGTAACTAATTAAAATTTGCATGTAATAAAAGTGGTGGAATACCATACGAGATTTATAGTATCTAGTTTTAAAAAAAGTTGTAAATGTAAACCATTTAGGAATGAAGATACGATGGCTTGGTGTGGAATTAAAAATAACGATAATATGCATAACGATTTAAATAGAATTAAATAAAATAACAAATAAAAGTTCATATGATTAAATAGATAAATTTAAAAGTTAATTAAAAAGATGTGGATAAACAAATAACTTATTGATGATATATTAGAGAAAAACAATTAATTATGTAAAGTTGAGGCCAGAAGGTTAAGATTGTTGAAATAATGATTTTTTTTTTTTTTTATTTTGATAATAGAAACATGATTTTAGATTACGTTATTTTTGATATCTTTTGGTGACTTGTGACAACCTTTGAAACTTCTTTTCATTGTTGGATTGGGATAAAATTGAAGATCTTGGTGTGTTGGTTAATAATCTTTATGCATAAGTTTCCTAAGTAAATTATCATAAGTTTTTTAAGTAAATTGTTATAAATTTTATTGACTTCGTCCAACCTTAACACATAATTGATATACATGTGAGAATCATAGCGAACATGTTTGCATGTTATAAGAGTTTAGGATTTAAGGTTTAGGGAACTTATCACAATCATACCACTTTTTTTTCAGTTTAACAATAAAAATTTTCTAGTTAAACTTCTTCTGGGTTGAGTATCTCTCCACTAAGAGGCTTGTGTTGCTTGTGTCAAATTCAAATACTCTAACTATTTGATTTTGAATGAGCATCTTCTAATATCTTTGATGCATTTTCATAATAAAATATGACCAACATAAATCATTATAATCATTTTCCTCTCTCTTTCTGTGAAAAAAAAATTGTTGCACCTGGTATACGTGACTATGACCATGAAGGAAATTGGAAGATTCTTTGTTCTTTTTAGAACTAAATTTATGGATTTAGCTAAGTTAGTCATAGTGACCCCATCTGGTAGAAAAAAGAACGAGGCTTAGCTAAACCAAAAAGGAGTTGAATTGGTTTTAAAAAAATTTTGAGAAATATTTACCCTTTCTTCAAGTTCTTTGAAAAAATGTTTCAATTTGAAGTGCAATGATTTGGGAATCAAGTGGTAAAATATTGGTAAACAACAAGATAAAAAAGATAAAAGAGAAATATTGCAAGCAAAAATTTATACTGGTTCAAATGATGCTACATCTAATCTTGGTTATTTAACTTTATAATAACTATGATTCACTATCTTTGAATGTTTATACAAGCACTCACCACAACCAAATAAAGACAAGACAACAACCAATTATAATATCAACTCTTGAGCACAATCAAGAGAATATGTTTTACCCTTTGAACATTCCAAGAAGATGCCAACTTAATCAACTTTTGTCACATAAGAGAATATATATTAGAAATACTCCATCAATTTAGAAAAATAAATAATGTACTACAATTCACAACAAGAAAATAATCACAAGATATATTTAGCAGCACAACATTACCTTTTTGAATTGTAAACTTGAAAACACTCTCCTACAATTGAAAATAGCTTAAATAATATCAATAAATTCATTTTTCAAAGTATCATATTAGATGTATGGAAGAGTGAGACTAAGGTTCCATTTATAGAAAATTAAAAAAAAAATTGATTGAAAAATGATTGATACATATTTAATCGCATTTAAGCCGATAATCTATTATTCTCACTAAAATTTGAAAAGCAATTACAACACTTTCTATTTTAATCGATTATGGCACTTGTGAGTAAATTGTTTTAGATTTGCATTTAATTCATAAAACAAAGTTAATCAATTAAGCAAGAATTTAATTGGTTAGTTTATGAGAACATTTGAAAACACATAATTAGACTCTGTTTTAATCGGTTAACAAAACTAATAATTGATTATCATGTTCTGAAATATTTCGACAACTTAACTGATTAATTAAAGCCTTAATCAATTAACATAGTCATAAAACCTTTTTCACATGTTTTTAACTTTTCAAAACACTTTTTTCTTTTTATTGATTTTGATATAGGTTGTGTGTCGAATTGAAAACCATGTCTGAAAGATTCTCAAACCATATGTAGAACCACCTCCTTCAAACATCATTATCAAAGGAGAGGCTTGACAAAACTATTCAAGGCAAGCACCATCTTTTGTTTCATCCCATGCAAGTGCCAATTTATGTTTAGGAATTTCATCAATCCAATTTGCTACTTTTGGATTAGCTTCCCTTATTATGTTGTAATGGTAATTGGCTCAAGGCTTAATCATTGTATACTTTGTATATTCAATGAAACAAGTTATGATAGAAAGGACTACATGGAAGAAAAAAATGTTCTTTTGAATATAAAAGTTTACCCATATTTGTAAGGTTTTTTTTCAGTGTTGCATTCTTGAATTGTCTCGTGAAATTTTGTGTAGTATGACGAATACAATAAACATGCATTGAGTTACCTTTAGTCCATCCACCTCCCTCTTGTACATATATGACATGAATGGAGTTATGACAATTCAAAATTAAACACAATTCATCCTAAGAAGTGATGTACCTCCTTAGTTTAAGAAAAAAAATCAAGCACTAGTCATCTCACCTTCAAGAACTGCAAAGGCAATGGAAAGTATGTTGTTCCTCCCATCTTGTGTAACTATGACTAGGATTTCTAACATAACTTGCAATAGGTTGGTCAATTTGTGGAATCCTAATTGATGTACTCGTTTTCAATATCTTGTTACTTTGCCAATTGAGCCTTTATATATGTGACTAGTGTAACCTATAAAAGACTTTATGTGCCGAATTATGGTGGCAATTAGGGTAGATGGGTCAACATTGACAATTTCACAAATATGTTGTGAGATTATGCATGAGCTTAATCTATTGTGATCTTGTGAAATTAAAGGAGATGCAATGGCATGGACTTTGTCGCAACTGAGATCATAACGGGGACAACGATCCGAAAAGAGAAAATAAGAATAATTTTGAAAAATAGAGAACTGGAGTCACCACCATAGTTTTTATGAAAAATTGTGGAAAAATTGAAAAATAGGATAATGCTAGTTTGCGAAAACCGGATCTAGGTTCGGGAGTCGGTTACGTGTGGGAAAGGTGTTAACACCCTACAACCCTTAATTAAATAAGTAAAATAAATATGATTTTCAAAATTCTTTTTTTCCAAAAGGAGATAAAAATACAAATAAAAATAAATAAAAATACTTTTTTATATTTGGGGCCCTACAAGGGTTTGATCTTGCTTCTACGTATTTCTATCTAGGATGAAAAATCAGGGTTACGTAATTCTTTCTGAAATGTTTGTTGGTGTTGGTATTTTTTTATATTATATATATATATATATATATATTTTAAAATTTTTTATATTTTTTTTATTTTGGAAAAATTTAGTGTTTTTGAAAATTAAACTTTATTTTGGATATCGCTTGACGCGTACGGTTCTCTGATATTCCAAACGAAATTAATTTTTTTTTGAATTAAATCCTATATAATGCGAACGGTTACTTAAGAATTTAATCAAAAATTTATTTAAAATAAAACATCTTTTTTTAAATAAAGCAAGAATAAATATGAAAAATAGGTTCAAACAAGATAGAGAGAATAAGTATGGTAGAAAGAAATAGCCCAATATCAAACTGTCAAAGTTTTTTTTTTTAATTTTTTAAATTAAAAAGTCTAGGGTAATTTTGGATTTTAGGAGATTGGTAGGTGTAGATCCTAATTTGTGAGGTGTAAGAAGTAACCCCGCTAAATAAAACCCAATTAAGGTTAGACGTGTACAAGGTGTTGTTTGAGGGACCAATGAAGGTGCGGCGTTGTTCGAGCTAACTCAACGGCGAGGTGGAGGAGCAAGCGTGCAACGGCGACTTGCTGGGAAGAGGGCGTCGCCGTTGTGGTTAGAGGTGTGTGGGAGAAGGTTCATGGCATTTTGGTGTATGGAGGTGCATGGTGGAGGTTTCATGATGGTTTCTTTGGGGCGTTGTGGAAGTGTTTAAGCTTGGAGATGGGGTTGTTGTGGAGGTGCGTGGGAGGCATGGTGGAGGTGTAAGGTGGCTTGAGTGAGAGGCATGGTGAAGCTGTTTGGAGGTGCAGTTAAATGGTGATTAGGTGGTATTTGGGACTGTGTGAGAGGCATGGTGGAACTATTTGGAGGTGCAGTTTCATTGTGATTTTGGATGGTATTTGAGGCTATGTGGGAGGCATGGTGGAGCTATTTGGAGGTGCAGTTTCATGGTGATTTTGAGTGGTATTTAGGGCTGTGTGGGAGGCATGGTGGAGTTGTTTGGAGGGGCAGTTTCATGGTGATTTTGAGTGGTATTTGGGGCTGTGTGGGAGGCACATGGTGGAGGTGTTTTGTTGACTTGCGTAGGGGTGGTATGCTTGTATTCTTCGAGAGTGAGTGGATGAGTGGTTTTGTATGAATCGGTGGAAGAAAAACGTGAGTGCTAAGTGGATATGAGGTGAGAGATGTCGCGTGAGGAGGGACATGGAGGGTGAAGGAGCGGTGTTTTGGAATGGTGAGTCAAAAGCCTATTGTGGTAAGGCAGAGGTGTCGCTCTGCCACTTAAGGTGGTAGAACCGGCAGATTGCAGGGAATGAATGTCCAGCTTTCTATCCCTTCTCTTTTTTCTTTTTGAGTTCAAATTGTTATAGTTTGGTTTTGTCTCTTTATGGATTTGTTTGTTCTATTATGGAATGGAAGGATGATGAGATTTACAAATATGTGAATGTATGGTTAGAGTGATGGGCGAAGATAAACATGATGCATAATAGAGCAAAGATAACACTAACTCACCACAAGAGCATCACCATGCCATGGCAAACATTAAATTTCAAAACTTACCCCTTAATATTTTCTTCTTCCTTCGTCTATTGCCTCTTATGTTCCCGTCCCTTGTCTTTTGACTACAATTAGTGAAGAAAGCTAGTGGCGTGAGAAGGGAGAATAATGGTATGGAGGGTGTGAATGGTAAGGATCTGTGCGAGCGTATGTGGGTGAGGTGAGAGTGTATTGGGTTTTCTGTGTAGTTGTATCCCCCAATCTCTCATGAGAGTCTATTACTTATGCCGGGGTGAAACCAAAACACCAAAATGGGTGTTCTTTGTATGCCTTTTTTGTTATCCAAAGCGCGGGAACAAGAGCTCAATAGAATAGAAGGAAGCTTATGAATTAGAGGGGCTTCCCTCATGCTGTGTATCCTTAACAAGAGAAAAACAAACAGATCTGAACCTATTCATTGGAACGTTGACTCCTTCTGTTTAAATGCAAGGTGACATTATTCTGGCTACAGAAGAGAGGCTGGCTACAGAGGGAAGGCGCCAGCTTGTTCAGTTGTGAGAAAATTGGAAAGTTTGGAGGATTGTGGTATGAGAGTGGTAAGGCAATGTGTACGGAAGATCTTCAATGATTCTGGGAAAAACATGGAAAAGAGAAAAGCTACTTTTTTTAAAATTTTCTTTTTCTTTTTTTATTATTACCTTTTTATAAGCAAAGAAATATATAATAAAAATATAAAATAAAACTATATATGATAAAGAATTATATATTTTTTATAGCGAAGGTAAAAAACTAATAGAAAGATAAAAATAATTACAAGGATGAGAAATATTTTTGCATTTTTGTTTCCCTAAAATGAGAAATTAAACCAAATTTGTTTATATTTTGTTCAAGAACGAAAATAAAAGAAGAATAAAATAAATATTTATCCAATTTTAAAAATAAGACAAAATCTTAGATTCAAACTAAAAAGAAATTTATTTTTTATTATCACGATAAAGAGAAGAGAAAAACAACCACGAAATTAAAAGAGAAATAAAACTTAACTTTTTTCAACATGGTTAGAAACTTTCCTTCTTTTTTGAAATAAAATTTATCCACCCGAATGAAATTAGGTGTTGACAGACTCCTTCCCACTTTTGGATCTCCTAATATTGTTCTTTGGTGCACAAAATTGCTCGACATCTCTAATTACAATAGTGGTGAGCACACTGCATTCTTAATCTTGTTTGGTTGGAATGTGTGGTTATGTGAGTGTAATGGTTCATTATACGGAACCTGTTTAGTGCGTCCAACAACTATTCTTTATTGATGAATTGCGTTCCACAAAATAATGTCCAGGTGGATGTTCCACAGACTCATGGTTAAATGCATGACCAAACTTAGTATTTTTTTTTCTTTAGAAAAAGGTGTTATATATGTTTGGAAGTGTTAGGAAGGTTGTAAGGTTGGGGTAAATGATCATGAGGTTGTTGTTGTTGTGTATGATGATGCTTATGTTGTCATTATCGTCATCTACATGTTAGGTGAAGATGTCATCCTCATCATCACTAAAAGGTTCTAATGATGAAGATGGAATTCCAGGAATTTCATTTTTGGGTGGTAGGGGTGGTGGGGGAAGTTGGGTGTAGGATTGTAATGATCACGTGGATAAACCAGTAAGAAGTTGGGGGTAGGATTGTATATTAGTTTTCCAATCTCCTAAACATGTGTTGTTCAAATCAAATGATGGTGGGGTAGGTTGTGCTTGTGAGTGTTGGTGTTGGTGAACTTGTTCTTTGTGGGATTGTGAGAGTTGAATGTAAGGAATTGAAGAATTACCTTTTTGGACATAACTCTATGCTAGACAAAGTTGCGTTTGCGTTTTGGATGTCAATGACACTGTCTAAATCTTCCTCATTATATAGCTAACTTGTGGTGTAATAGGCACTTTCACTAGCAATCAAATGAAAAATTTGTACATGGTTGGAAAAACTCTCCATGTGGTCCTTAACCGCATCTTTGTAAGACCTATTATTTGAATGCTTCGAACAACATTCCTTTGTGAATGTCCACCATGATGACTTTTGCACTTTGGAAAATAACACCTGTGTGAGGACATTTAATAGTCTTGCCAACATTGTATAAGATTGCTTGAATTGATGAAGTCATCTCAATAGAAAAGTAATGGAACTTAGTTAACTCTTAATGGATGAAGAGAATTCAAAGAAAGTTTAAAGCTAGAAGAAATTTGTGTACAAAGTCATGTTAAGGCTTATGTGAAGCAAAAGTGTCACGTGAGTTAAGATAACCATATACATGTATATTAGCACGTGAATTAAGACAATCATGTATGTAAATGGTGGCAAAGGAGAGGGACACGCATGTCAAGAGGGACACACAAGAAAGGGTGACATACAAGCCAAGCATGACACACAAATAAAGATTGACATGTAAGTTAAGGTGAGCACACATGTTAAGGTTGAAACACGTCAAAATGGTGGCAGTGCAATTAAGACTGACATACATTGCAAGTGTCAATCACGAGTTAAAGCTATTATGGCAGACTTTGTCTATCACACAAGGCAATTGCATGCACAAAAAACGATGTCTGTCATTAAAGAAAGTAAGTCGTAAACGAAAGATGATATTCAATATTAAAGGAAAAAATAGTTCATAATATCTAGTTACTTAGGTATAAATTTGAAATGCTTAGTTATATCATGCAACCCTTTTTCTAGGATTATTTCTTTCACCTCAAACAGTTGGAGGAAACAATCAAAGTATTGAATTCTTCATTTTAATCATTAGATTGCACTTTTCTTGTGCATGTCTTGTAGGTAGACGATTCTTTAACCTATGAAAGAGTTCCTTCTTTGATTGTTGAAGTTTTGAGATCTAAAGAGGTAACGATTGGAATAGAGAAAGAAAAAGTAACCATTGATTCTGGAATACAAAATTTGTATTTCAGATTGTGCAATCTGAAATAATCTGAAATACACAATTTACATTTTGAATGGTACAATTCGAAATTTAAATTTTATAGTTTTATATTATAAAATATACAACCCAACATAAAGCTTGTATTTTGAAATGTACAATTGAGAATATAATTTTTTTATATGAAACAAGATATAACCTTAGATAAAGGAATATGAGTGTGAAAATAATCTCAAATAACAAAAAGGGAAGTATGAGAAAATGAATGAAGATGAGATTAAAAAGATGAAAAAAATTAACCGAGTGCAACGAAGAAGATTAAGAAGGATGTATTTGTTTATTTTTTCATTAAGGGTAAAATAGTATTCTCAGTTCCGTAGGGGTGCAGGACGAAAACATGGGGTGCAGGAAGACTTTACACCCCAATAAATGGCGCAGAAAAAAAAACAAAATCCTCTCCGCGCTCTCTGCTTCTGCTGCAATGCGACGCACTCCTCCCTCCCTCCATTTCCTTGCCGCCACTGACACCGCCGCAGCCACCGCCACCGCCACCTCGATGTCTTCACGTCCACCCGTACACACTCTCTCTCTCTCTCTCTCTATTCACTCACATGCTTATCACTGTAACAACACATTCATGCACTAACCATCTTAAATTCTCTCTCGTATATTTTTCGCAGCATCGAGGACGCGGTAGAGGCTTCTCCGGCCGCCGGTACTCTGGCGGCAGAGGCCACTTCGTCTCCGGCGACACGCACTTGAGCTCGGTCCGCGAAGCCAATTTAGGACTCCGGCGAGGCGAGAGTGGAAGCTTCGAGAACCAAACGCCGCATAATCAGAATCCACCGTACAATCCGAGGCCTCACCCACCGTCGTTTCACCATCAGCGGCCTCAGTTCCGTAATCGACCTCATTCCCCGCACTTTCGGTCGCATTTCCCTCAGTATCGGCAGCATCCTCCGCCTGAGCACCGGCCGACGTTTCGTCCGCAGCCGCATCCCCCGCTGCGGCCGCCATATTATCGAGACTGGGAACCTGCCCTGACGCCGCCGCCTCCTCATTCTGGTAACCTTACTCTTGTGCAGCGCTATTGTGACTTAGATTTCTACCTTACGGTTTAAGAGGAACCGAAGAAGTCAATTTTTTGGTATGATACTGAATGTTAGTATTTGGATCCCTGGCGTTTCTGCATTGCATTGTTCAACGTGTCATATTATGAAAACGTAATGTTCAGTAGTTAGCTAGGAGTTATCGTTGATCATAGCAATCACTAGCTTTTGGTTTTGACTTTTGAGTACTTATTTTCTTTTATTCGAGAAATCGAAAGCCAGTAAGGAACAATTTTAAGATGAGTAGTTTGATAAATGGCTCTTGCTTCGCATGCAAATTTGACAAGTTTGATTCAAAGAGGAGGGCTTGTTGTTGGTAAGAAGAATTGTAACGTTGAGAATATCAATTTTTTTGCTTAAAGTGAGCCTGATGTACGAACTGAATGTACATGCATGAAAATGTTAACATTTGATAATTTGGATTGGCAAGTGACAGGAGGATAGGCTTGAGATTGATTGTTTATCAGTGTCCCTTCTTGTGGTTTGATTATTTATCAATACTCCTTTCGTTCCTTGTTGCTCATAGTTGATTGTTTTTGAATTATATGTCATCAGACTGATTTAGCTTATGCATTTTTTTCACCTTTGCTCAGTGCGGTTTAAAGTTCTTTCCTATAATATATTGGCTGACTACCTTGCTTTGGACCACCGGAACAAACTTTATTTTCACATACCTCCATACATTTTGGACTGGCAGTGGAGAAAGAGAAGCATACTTTTTGAGCTGGGGCTGTGGTCGGCTGATATATTATGTTTACAGGTTTGTGATTATGTTACATACCCCAATGTTTACTCCTCCCTCAATATGCTTTTTTAACATGTTTGTGATCATATTATGTTGTATATTTTGGTTTGGCTTATGGGATAATCATGATATAAAACACGGATGTTGTACTTGGCAATCACATTTAAGTTAAGACATATGGCAAGAGCAATTCTTCACTTCCAACGGTTAAAAACGGACTTTGACTTTTGTTTTACCCCATTTTCAGAATGGCATTTTGCATTTGTTTCCAAACAAGATTTTTGAGTTTCATTAACATCTGAGCTTAGTAAGATTTGTATCTTTGGAATTTTAAATTTTTTCTTTGACCTATTTCTTTAGCGGTCAAATAATATTATTTTTTTTTTACTGTGTTGCGTGTGTGGGTTTCACCTGTAAAAACTGACTGTGTATAGAACTATTCCCTTTTTGATTTTTTGTTATAACTTCCAGGAGGTCGATAGATTTCATGAGTTGGCAGAGGAGTTGAAGCCTAGGGGATACTGTGGCATCTGGAAGGTGGGTTGGAACTTAGAAGTGCCATTTGCCTTAAGGTTACATGACATGGAACCCATATTCTGAACTTTTCTGTTCAATGCTGCTTGTGCATTTTTTTATATGCTTTGGTTTGTTTCAGGCTGTTTCTAGTTTGAATTTATATAGAAGGTGCTTTTAGTGACAGTGTTTGTTTTTATTCAATGATCAGAATATCAGATATTAGATGATTTGTTTACCGTCAAAAATTCAAAATATATATACGTACTTCCCATCTTGCATTATGGATCTTTGTCGTCGTGTATAGTACAAATGCTGTCATTAACATTAAATGTGTTCTTAATCCTTCAAATTTGGGTATTTTTTTTTTTAGTCCTTCAAATTAAAAAGCAATTTTTTAGTTCTTGAATTTCCGAAAATGCTCTTTTTGGCCTCTGGTGACTATGGTATATTCCTTGCTGATGTGACTAACAACATCCATGTCAGCATTGATACATGTCACTAAAATAATGATATAGAAATACAATTTTCAATTTGTTTTTGGCTAGAATATTTGTTTAGTTTCTAAAATTTGGATAAAATTTTATCTTCCCGAAATTTTAAACTGATATTTTTAGTCCCTCAAATGTTATTGAAACTTCCCTTAAATATTTGATGGACTAAAAACACATTTAAGTCAAAGAGTTACTGTGCTTTTACTTGATGAGGATATTTCTACATTTGTGCTTCATCATCTAGTTGATTGATACGCTACTTTTTCACTTCCCTCCAATATAATCAACAAGTTGTAACTTGGTTATGTGCAGTATTTTTCTTTTTACATTGATGTACCCTTTCAATTAAATTTTGAAAGAAAAACAAATATTTCTGTTGCATTATAAGGTCTAATAGCATTCTGTCTACTTATAGATGCGTACAGGTAATCCAGTTGATGGCTGTGCAATCTTTTGGAAAAGTTCAAGGTTCTCTGCAACTTTACTTTCCTTTCACTGCTACTTGCTGATTATCTTAATGGAATTTGTTTTCTTCAATAATGATTAAAAATTCACTGTATTGGTGCATTTGTAGTTTTGTTAAGCTTCTTTTTAGCCAGGCAAAAGTATGTGTTTCTTTTGCAATTTGATTTATGTGCATGCTTCTTTTACCCTTGTTTATTTGGCTTATACAATTTTATAGCTTAGAATGATAATATGAAAGTGTAGTATTCTACAATAAAATGATGTGTAGAAATATGATGTATATGCCAGAGTCCTGTCATAGTAAAGATGTAATGTAGTTAAGTAATATATTGACAAATTGGAACTATTATACCTGCAAATGTGGTATTTTTGGAGGCCTTTTCTTTTTGTGTATTTTCTTCATGTGATCTTGTTGATAGTTGATTTATCTGCATCATTGTGATTATTCATTTATGTTATATATTACGTTATTACTTTTCCCATACATTGTTTTTGGGGTGGAGGGCCTGACTTGTCCTGACTTGATGCTTCCATAATAATTTTTTTTTTTTTTGTATTTTTCATTATTTTACACATAATAATCTCATTTTCATGATATATCACAGGTTCAATTTGTTATATGAAGAATGCATTGAGTTTAATAAGCTGGGACTTAGGGACAATGTCGCTCAGCTATGTGTACTAGAGGTACATAATGTTCTCATATCGTCATCTGCTTTGTTCAATTTTGTTGAGATAAACTTAGAATGTTCAATTATCTTACTCACTCTTTAATTGATGTCCCTCGATTTCTTTCCAATATTTTCATCCTCCAGATCATTAATGGAAATGGATCTCTCCCATCCAGGTAATTACTCTCAAATTTTTGGCTATTTGGGTTTGTATATATTTTGGTTTGGAAGATGTAAGAGTATCTATGCTTCATATGCATGGTTATCAAATCTGGATAGTGGAGAGGTCAACCCCAAAATGATATAGTGGGATAGTTTCTGTACTAAAAGGCAAAGACTATAGATACAGGACAGATAATTATGTGCTTATAAATACTAAAAAACAAATAATTATCCTGAATTAAATATAAATGTGTGTGTGGATATATTATATCCAAAATTAATAATCAAAAGTCACATTTTAATAAGTAACAAATAAATACCACAGAAAGGAAAAGAGGGGGATTTAAAAATTACAGGGAGCCTGTGAAATGAGGAACCGGACACAGTGAAAGAACACAAACAAAAATTGAGTTGATACATGCATGGAAAGAGAATCGTGCGTGTGTAGGAACAGGAACATAGACCTGTGATTGTCAGAGAAATGCCCAGGCTCAGCCACAATATTGGCAAGCTGTGGGTTTTAGATAAACACTAGATGTTTTTAATATTGCTGAAGGTGGAGGGAAAATCAAAGAAATATTTGAAAAATCTTGGTAAACATAGAAAATGGGGGCAAAGATGAAACTTGATTCAGTATGACAGGTTGTTGTAATTTTGGCTGTGGTCATATCTGTTACCCTTAAACATAGAGCACTGGGCCCCCATAGAAGCCTCAAGCCACTCTGCTCTTTATCTGGTGCTATAGTGCCCTGATCTTATGTTGTTTCCTGTAAGTTTTTCTAACGGCTGGTTACTGCAACCATTTAGAGTACCTGTTACGTCGCATGAAGAAATACTGCCTTCTGATTGTTTAAACAGTAGGAAAACCATAATATACACTCTAACCCCTTAAGAAAGATGTCACATCTAGCATCTCACCTGAACAACAAATAGAGTAGAAACAGTTTTACAAAAGATTGAGAAGGTTACTGTTACATTCAGCAAATTATTTTACTTTTTAACGTTAAAGGCCAAAGGTTAAAATGAATCAGTGGACTGTAGTTTTAATTAAGTTCAACATGACCGTAATCTTGCTTAAATAAGACATTTTGTTAGCAAACAGGTTCACGGGAATATTTTATTCTGTTATCCATATTAGATGGTTTACAAGTTATGGGATTATTTGAGTTGACCGTTGCCTTAAATGATTTATTTTCATTTTTCGTCCCATGGGATATTTTTTGCATTCTCAGCATAACATAACATAAACGTCATTCTCTGCAGCTTGACAGACTCGGGTAAAGTTGTAGTTTGTAACATTCATGTGCTTTACAATCCTAACAGGGGAGAGATTAAGCTTGGCCAGGTGTGCACTGCCTGCTTGACATGACTTTTTTCCATTTTGATGAAGCCGTCTATGCATCTGATACTGTAAATTCTTCTTGTAATTGCCTTTTCCTTTATATTGAATTCAAGCAGGTTCGAGTGCTACTTGATAAGGCTAAAGCTGTTTCTAAACTCTGGAATGATGCCCCTATAGTTATCTGTGGGGATTTTAATTGTACACCGAAGGTTATTTTTTCTGTTATGGTTTATCATTTTCTTTTTTAGTAAAATGTTATCTCAGCATTTTGACATTAACGATTTTAATCTTGTCCCAGAGTCCGTTATACAACTTCATATCAGAACAGAAGGTATATATACTCTTTAGCACTTCTCTTCCTACGACTTTGACATTTGACATAAAAATGACATCTTTATATTATTACAGTTAGATCTGTCCGGAATAGATAGGAATAAGGTATCAGGACAAGCTTCTGCAGTTCGCACATCAAAGCCCTATTATGGTCCTAATGCTGGGTAGACTTTTTCGTATGAGACATTTATATGGTGATATTTATTGGGTTTCTTGCTTTGTACAAAAAATACCTATTAACATGTTTTAAAATTTTGCAGTGAAATATCTGCTAGTGGTTCAGTTCAGGCCATATCCACTGAAGGTGTCAAGGAAGTTATTAACCAAAATAACTATCGGTCGGACATGACAGACCTGGACACTAAATGTCAAAGTTTGGATAATGCACGCACTCACTCAGTTTTGGATATGTCTGTTAAGTCTAGTACAGATGTTGAGTGTGGAAAGGAAAATGATGCATTTGCAGGAAAAGATACTCAGGAAACTGCTGTTGACCATTCGAAGATCTTTTGTGAAGTTGGTAGTATAAAAGAACAAGATCCTTCTTATAGTGAAGGTAGGCTCCGTATTGTTCCTGTAAATGATGATATTCATGACATTACACCCGTGACCTCTTCAGCTCCTGAAGCAGTTATCAGTGAAAAAACTGGGATGGGAAGCAATGAACATATGACAGATGCTGTCCCAACTTCAAATAAAGAATTAAGCAAAAAATCCAACTTACATGTCCTTCAAGAGAATGAACAAGTTGAGTTTGACTGTTCCCCGACTTCTCTTCAGGAAGATAATCAATCTTTCACAAGGATGAGGCTTGCTCTTGAGTCAACAGATCTAGACAATGCAGTAATTTCTCCAACTAAACCATCCAGCCAAACTTCAGTTTCCAATGCATTTGAAGTCCCTTGTACAGAGTATGGAGATACCCCATATCATGAGGAAATCGCTGATGAACAAAATAATAGCTCATCAACTGCATATCTAGTTGATAAATCGCATCAATTGTCTAACATTAACTTTCCACTTGATGAAAAAGAGAAATCATTCTTTGATGAGATAGATAAAACCATCGCAGACCATGAAAATATTGGTGAGGACAGCAGTTTTGTATCTTCCTTACATAATGCTGAAGGAGTTGCTCTTGACATCAGTCCATCAATGAAATCAGATCTTGATAAGTCCTATCAATACAAGGAATTAAATTCTGCTTCTAACTTGTTGGTCCCTGTAGAAAGCAATGAAGTTGAGGATGACTTCTCTCCTAGTCAGATTTCTAAATCTATTTGTGCGGAGGAAGCTACTTATAATCCAGCATTGTGGACCCCTATGGAGATAGAAACTGCAACAGGAAATGGAGATTGCACCTTCATGGAGCACCCTTTACTTCTTAGGAGCACATACACTGAGGCAATGGTATATCTAAACCGTCGCCTGCACATTTCTTTGAACCTTACTTTTATTTGACATACTAGCACATGTTACACCTCATACTTAAAAGCTACAGTTACATTCTGTGTTTCCACAATACCTGTAAACTTGTATAATTGCAGGATCGTTCTGGGACCAGAGACCCCTGTGGAGAGCCCCTTGTTACCAGTTATAATAGGCGCTTCTCGGGAACTGTTGACTACATTTGGTAGGTGCTATAAGCTGTTCAAGTTTATCTGCCACTGATTTGCTGTGCCGCGTTATTGTGAATCATAAAGTGATAATAATTGCTCTGAAGTCGTGACTAAAGTTCTTGTAAATGCATGACTTTCTTTTCATTAACATTGCTGATTGATTCGTTTGAATTTTAGTATGCATTCAAATTTTTCTGTACACTCATGTTTACATAAATGAAAGGAGTTAATAATGTATTTTTTCCTTTGATCTGTCACTTAGGCGGTCTGAAGGTCTTCAAACAACCAGAGTTCTTGCTCCGATGGCTAAATATGCCTTCGAACAGACTCCGGGATTCCCAACAAAGGTAAGAAAACTTAAATTTGTCTGAAATATTGCAGATGAATGGGAATCTATAGGTGGGTTTTTGGGACTTTTCTTTCTATCATTATCATTATGTTACCCACATCTCAGGTCCCTAAAAGTCTTAGGTATTATCATATTAGTCCTGAAAATAAGAAAATTAGAAAAAAAAAAACCCTAAAGGTGCAATCTGCCATTCACTTTGCTCCCAAATTTAGAAAGTAGTTAAGTGGTCATATTAGCATATATTTAAGGCCCAAATTCCCAAATGTCAGTAAGTAATAAGTTTAGAAAATTATTTGACATCCTAGGAATATATTTTGAATTTCTTAGTTCCAGGTGCGACGTGTTTTGAATTTTTGAGGACCAAGTGGTGTTTAATTTAGGTTTCCATGCTAGCCGTATGTGTTGACAACTGAACTAGATTCCTTTTTCATGAATAATTTTCCCTTGTCATTTCCCTTGATTTTGCAAACTCTAACTTGAAATGTGTAACTTATGCTTTTTTTTAAGCTTTTCTTTGCCTATCAATTGTACAGAAATGGGGCAGTGATCATATTGCATTGGTTACCGAGCTGGCTTTCGTGAAAGATGGAACCGACACCTGCACCAAGTTAAAATAGCAGTTCATTCAGTAACCAGTGGGCTTATGCGATTGTGTTAGATATTCAGATATGATGCCAAGTGAAAAGTGCGGGTATATCGACCTTACGTGGCACTTTTAATTCAAATTAATGGTGGATATATCCACAATTTTCTTTGACACACTTGTGAGGATCCAAATCCCCTGCCCTAATTTGTCCTGTCTTGTGATAGAGGTTCTTCTGCAAGTGTTTATTTGTAAATTAAATATTCATATCGATCCTCAATTCATTCCTGTACATTTAATAAATACATCTAGCACATGATATTCATATCTGTCTTTTTATTTTTGAGCTATTAATTAACTGCTTAAAATGGATTGAATTTGGTATTTTCTCAAATTTGGAGTTGTCAATTTGTCCAGAACTATGCAACCTATTGAACTCTTGAATGCTATTCTTTGCCCTACAGAATTTGAAACTGTTCTATGATTCCCTATTCTACAGTTTCCTTCCCTGTTGGGATATCCTGAGAAAATATTGAGGCTTTGGTTTATGATTCTTCCAATTAGGATGGCTGTGGAAATAGTTTTTACATCATTACCTAACCTACACCAATTTAGACCAGGTCTTACAATTTTAGCGAATAAACTAGTTGAATTTTCATGAAAGTCTAGACTTCAAGTTACTCAAACATGAATAATTATTTATTGTTAATGTATTTTTATTTTACTAAATTTGTTGTGATGTACTAAATTATACATTAATTAATTTTTAAAATTGTTGACCATATTGATCTACGTAAAGAAGCTATTGTTATACTTTGAAATTTTTACACCAATAATACTCTTTTAAAATTTTATTCCTCAAATAACACCTATTCAAGTTTATTTTCCAAACTAATTGAATTCAATTTCTCGAAAGTTGATTTCTCAATTCAAGATTTGCAATTTTGAAATTTATACTCAATGAATTTGGGTGATTGGAAACCTAACCCAAATTCTGAAAGGGTGTTTTTTTTTTTTTTTAAGTTTTTTTTTTTTTTTTTTTTTTCAAGTTTTATATTTTTTTTTTGTTTTAAAGTATAGAAATTTTCAATTTGTGTGTGACTTTTTTATTTGAAAGATATAAATATAAAAAATATTTATAGTCTTTTTTTAAGTTTTATATATTTTTTTCCAAGTATAGAAATTTTTAATTTGTGTGTGACTTTTTTATTTGAAAGATATAAATATAAAAAATATTATAAATATTTATTGTAGAGTATGAGAAATTAATTTTTTTAAAATCAAATTTTGACTATATAAATAATGTTTTAAAAAATTTAATTAAAAATGATGAGAATAAATTTAAAATTAGTTGTGAGATAAAAAATTAAATTATCTAAATATTTAATTTGATTTAAAGATAATAAAAATATTAAAATTTTGTGAATGTTTATTATTATTGATAAATTAAAAATTTGAAATAAAGTTGGAAATGTTAAAAAAAATTAGACAGTGTAATTTATAGATTTAAAAATAGATAAAAGTTTTTTTCTTAGTAAAACTTGAATGAAAATATAATTAAAATTTTGAACTATTTATTATTTATTTTTAATTTATATGAGAGAAGGAGATAAATAGAAAAGTATGTACAAAAAAATTATTTATTTTCGTTAAATTTATATGAGAAAGTTTATTTATAGGTGTTTTGAAAAATTTAATTAAATGTAATTTTTGAGAGAAAAAAGAATTAAACTATCTAAGTTAAATGTAATTTGATTTAATGATAAAAGAAAATATTAAATTTTGTGGATGTTTATTAATAATGATAAATTAAAAAGTTGAAATGTTAAATAAAAATTTAGGTAGTATAATAAATAGATTTAGAAATCGATAAAAGTAGAAGAATTTTGTTTTCCGTAAAAATTTTAAAATTAAAATTTGGTAGTTTACTTTTAATTTATGTGAGAGAAGAAGGTAAATAAAAAAAATATGTAAGAGAAAAAACATTTAATTTCATTAAATTTATACGAAAAAAAGTTGAGATAATAAACATATAGAGAGAAAAGCAACTATTTATAGATATTTTAAGCAATTAATTATAATAAGAAAATAAATAATATATTTTTTATTTTAGTTATTTTGTATTTATATAATAAAAATAATAAATTACAATAAATTTATAACTATATTTTATATTAAAATAAAAATTGGAAGAAAAATTATAATAATTTATAATATTGTAGTTATAATTAAATTTTGTATTTTAAGTTTATTAAAAAAAATATGTAATACCAAAAATGAATAAAATATTTATCGTGCTTAAAAAATAGAAAATATATATATTAAAGAAAGAAATAACTATTTGGAAAAGAAATATAAAATAAATAATTAAAAATGTTTAGTTCAAAATGTTATTTATTTGTGAGAATGAAAAAAATTAAAAATAAATACTATTAATGTTATTCTTGAAAAATAAATAATATTAATGTTATTATTGCATTACATAATTTAAAAATAGTAAAAGTATTGAATACATGGATAATGTTGGAAAGAGTAGGTGAACTTATTTATTAATAATTTGAATTTTTACTAACATCTTTAACGACATGAGAATATGTTACGTGGTGGGTTGGGTCGTAGTGATTGTGGTTCGTCATTAGATTCAAATTGTGGGGGGTGTTGTATTCATTCGCATTGTAGCGGAAGAATTTCCTACTTCATTATCAAAGTGTGTTGGATGCATATATTGCATATGACCATTAGCAGAAGGTGGTGTATTTAGATCTGCCCTAAACAAGTTATAGAAAAAATCAATTGAACTGGACGCAAATGATTGTCTTCTATTGTCCATTATAGGTTATCATTGAGGTGTATTAAATCGTTCATATGCAAATGAATGTCGGTAAGGTTGTTGTTGTAGCATCTGTTGCAGCTGCAAATGAATGTCGACAAGAATCCTCTTGTGAATGATTATAATTACTTACTTGTAGGTGGGAATGTGTGTTCTGGTGGTAGATGATTCTTTTCTACATACTTTTTTTATTTATCTCCTTCTCTTATATAAATTAATTAAAAATAAATGATAAATCCTTCAAAATTTTAATTGTATTTTCATTCAAGTTTTACTAAAAAATTTTTTTACCTATTTTTAAATCTATAAATTACACTTCCTATTTTTTGTTTTTAACATTTCCAACTTCATTTCAAATTTTTAATTTATCAATAACAATAAACATTCACAAAATTTTAATATTTTTATTATCTTTAAATCAAATTAAATATTTAGATAGTTTTATTTTTTTATCTCACAACTAATTTTAAATTTATTCTCACCATTTTTAATTACATTTTTTAAAACATTATTTATATAGTCAAAATTTGAATTTTAAAAAATTAATTTCTCATACTCTACAATAAATATTTACAATACTTTTTTATATTTTTATATCTTTCAAGTAAAAAAGTCACATACAAATTAAAAATTTATATACTTTAAAACAAAAATATATATATATATATATAAAACTTAAAAAAAAAAAAACCTTTTCAGAATTCGGCTTCAATAATCTGAATTTTGGTTGAGTATAAATTTCAAAATTATAAATATTGAATTGAGAAATTTACTTCCGAGAATTGAATTCTGACTTAGTTTGGAAAATGAACTTTAATAGGTGTTATGTGAGGAATAAAATTTTAAACGAATATTATTGGTGTAAAAATTTCGTTATACTTTATCGTCGAAAGATAAGTTAATGTTTTATTTAGTAGCATTATCACATTAAATTTTTATGAACATCATATTATTCTATAAAAATGTTTATATTTTATAAGCAAGTTAATTTTGTTTACCATTTATCATGCCTTTTTTTATATTTATCTTGAAATAAAATATATTGGAAGCGAAACATTCATTGTGTGTACTTAAGATTTGTGGTGGAGTTACTCATTACATTCCACAATAATTTAGATCATGAAAAAAAGTTGTAACAAATATATATATATATATTTAAATTAGGCTAGTCTCTAGCCTAATATAGTTTAATCCGGAATAACTTTTTACCCATAGAATTGAAGTAAGAGCTGTCTTGAGTTAATGGCTTCACTTTCATATCCTTACTTCTACTGTCAACCAACTCCAACACCTCTGTGGTTGTCTCTTCTCTTCCATGTACATTCTTTTGGATTATGGTTCAATCGAGAACGCAGGTTGAAGTTCATCATTAGAATTGTGTCAATAGTAAACATTCCAAGAAACAAAGAAACCCAACTATGGTAGTTGATAACAAACATCCCTATATTCAACCCTAAAACAACTCTTTCATCAATAGAAAAATCTTGTGGTATTACTAGGTTACATATCTAAAGAATTGTGATAAATTATTATAACTTTGACTTACATATAAATAGTGTCAAAAATATCTAAAAGTAAAACGCATTCTAGAAGGTATTCTCACACTTTTGTATTGACACAAATATCTACATTAACCACTCTTTCATATTTTTTAGGCTCATAGATAAAACTCAAACAAATATCTATATGATTGAGACTTCCACGTATTTGGGGGTTAAATCAGGTTCTTGTGGAAAATCTCTTGTGTAAAAACAAGTCAAAAGTTCAATGTTAAACTAGCATTATGTTAACACCATGATATCTCAAACATCATATGAAGTCATTCACCAAATTCAATATCAATTCAAATATTTACAGGCAAGAATGTTAATTTATCATACAAACAAATTAATTACTCAACTCAAATAATCCAATATAAAAATAAATTCAACCATAAGTTCAAGAGTTACATAAATCCTATACATATTTTCTAATATGTTTTCACATGCATAAACCCAATATCATTATAAACCCAATATCATTATAAACGTTAAGTGGTGCCAATGTACATAGATTATTTGAGCGTTAAAGTGTCAAGTAAAACATACTTAAGTGAGATAATGTGTTTCCTATATCAACAACTTAATCCAATAGCATAAAGTGAGATTTATTCTTGCGCTTAAATGACATTAGAGCATACAAATTCGTGAGTTGTTAAAGCTATATTATAAGTGTTCTTAAATGAAATACCATGTTTTCAAAAATTGAAAACATGTTTTTATTGAGTATTATAACAATTCTTCCTTCATTCCAAATATGCTTCATCTTTCTTATGAGTATTCATTTTTATTTTAAGCTAAATCATTGTATTAAGGTATAATTTTAACATTTGGTTGATAGTCTTTAAAGAGGTAACTTGTTGATTAATTTTGTTTTTTTAGGCAACATTTAAAACCAACAAAATATATAATATATTCATATTTAAGTTTAATTGCTTGCATGGTTTTCAAAAAGAGTTAATTCATTACTTTTTAGTGTTTAAGTAAGGATAAGTCAGCGCTTTAAAGAAAAATATACTATAGTAAATTATGAACGCTTAAGCAACATAACAGATGACATTTAAGTGAAATTTTTTCAAATCCAGATGACTTCGCTCGTTAACCCATATGTTTCATTTGATGAGAATCCTCTTGTCATAATCCCAATATGTCATATCCTTTAATTGAACATCTTGACAATGATGGACAAAGATAGATTCGTTAATATTCAACAAATATAAGTAATTACAATATTTCAACAACTAAATTAGTTGTTATATTTATTTTAAATTTATATAACTTGTTTAACTTATCTCATTTTACAAGTTTGATCTTCCTATATAGCTCACCCATGGAATTTCCCTTGTAATAAAAGGAAAATTTTAAGAAAGTTGAAGACTTACCAATATATGTTTTCAAACATAGGTGTGGCAAATATGTAACTTGAAAAAATTATCAATATTATATTTTCTAGTAATCTTTATTTCTATGAAGATTATGTAATAATGTTGATTAATATTTGTAATGTAAAGAAAATACAAGTGGTTTCTATAAAAAAAAAAAAAAAATTAAAAAAAAGTATTAAAAATAAAAAA
>Ga0209489_104618_pt1 | contig 25143 bp, 11 predicted proteins | sample SiratrowhiteBW_FD_187527 | JGI IMG/M metagenome (GOLD analysis project Ga0209489, IMG submission 187527) | Root nodule microbial communities of legume samples collected from California, USA - Siratro white BW (SPAdes) (version 2) | ecosystem: Host-associated > Plants > Roots > Nodule | place...
TTGAATTTTTTTTTTTTTTTTTATCAAATTTACAGATTTGGATATTATTGAAGTAGAAATCAATTTTATTATTTTTTACCTTTTTTTTCTTTATATTTGTATAAATCAAAATTATTGATATAATTAATTAAAATTTTATTATTATAATTTTTACTTGTAATAATGTTATTTTATATCTTTCAAAATAGTGTTTAAGTATTTATTTTTGAGATGTAGTTAGTTCATTTGGAGATGATAAATTTTGAAAATAATTGTTCAATTTAAACTTGTTAAATTGATTTTATTCATATATTTAAACGAGAAAAATAAAATTGAAACTAATGAATATAAATGTTTTAAATTAAGGAGAGCTTTATTGAATACACATATATTTGTAATCAAAGTATTACCATCACATTAATTAGGAGAATTTGTTTTATTAGTCAGTCTTGCTATGGGTTTTGTCGGTAGGTATATAACATGTTGGTATTGGCAATTAATTTTTTCCTTTAATATGAGCATGTCCATCGTCATTAATAATAGTATCTTTCTTTCTATCAATTGTATTTTTGAATATTTAAATAATATTATTTTTCTTTCTATCAATTGTATATTTAAATATTTATATAGACATAATAGACGATAATCATCTATGAATGGTGGTGGTGTCGTAAGAGAAAGAAGTGAAAAATATATTTGGTAGACGTAAAAAAAAAATTGATTGGGATGAAAAAAAAATATTATATATGTGGAAACTTGTTGATAATTTATAAATTTGAAAATGAGACTGTTGAAACTAGAGTGTTGAACATATTGCTCTTAATGTGTATTTGAATAAAACCTAACATGTTGGTAATTATATTGTGGTGTGGGGTTATACATGTTCCTACAGAGTATCATATGAAAACATGAAATTTGCATGAAATTTAGGTAAGACAATATAAAAATATTGAAACAAAGTATAACATTGTAGAGTTTCATCATTATTAAGAATCCGTGTTTATGATATGCACTATGTTGAATGCACTATTGCATGTATCCTATAGTAATTCATTATGATGAACATTTCACATTCCAAGATATTTTTTTATGATATTGTGGTCAAAGTAATAGTCATATCTTTAAATTTATGTAAATATGAAAACTATCTATTGGAAGAATTATCAAGCCTATTAAGTATTACATAGTGTTACTATTTTTTTGTATCTTGTTTGTAGTGGGAGTGTGATGAACCTACGTACTCTTCACTTTGAGAAGTCAACACCCTTGTAAAGAAGACTATAGTTTATCCCCTTTGTAAGAGTTATCTTCTTAGAAAAGTTGTTATATTTTGTAGCAAGAAGTGGTAGTTAAGAATAATCAAATTCTTGATCTCAATGGGAGATTGAGAAAGAAAATCAAGAATGATTTGTGTATTTGTGGAAATTATGAGTGACTATCTTTTTTTTTAATCAATTTGTTTGATTAGTGTAACCCTGAAGAAGAACTTGATGTAGTCCAAGAGGTGAAGGTGAATCAACATAAAATCATGTTGCTTTTCTTATTTGATTGATAATATACTCTTTAATGCTATGAGTTTTGAAATTTTGTTCAATCTTCTTTTTAAAGTTTGTATGTACCATCATCAATCACCTTTTTTTGTCAATAATTGTATCTCCTAATTGCAGGAACCTATACTCAACTTAAATTGTTTTATCATTTCCAAATCCATCAAAACTAACCCCTCAATTTATGTAAAAAGTTTGATTGTAGAGATAAAATGCTACCAAATTTAGTCTATGAATCATATAAAAGTGTGAATAGCTAAGCAAAAAGAAATGACCATAAAGTTTTGATATTGGGAGGATCATGATCCTTCTAAATGGTTGCATATAGTTCAAGAAAGTGTCTTCAACATATTAGTTCAATACATTATTGGTAATCCTTACATGGTTGATGGAGGTGCAAGATCAATCTTCTTATATCTTAAACCATGTTTTTTTTTCATCTTTTAAGTTATACATTGAAAGATTCGAATATTACAAGTTAACTATTGAAGTAAACATTACTATTTTAACGATAAATATCATACTAGTTTATTAGATATAATTGTGCAAGATTGAAATTATAACAAATTTCCACTAGTATTTGCAATTGTTGATTGTAAAATAAAAGACATGTTGATATGATTTTTCTAAATTTTAAAACAATATGTAACACCTAATTAAAAACTTATACAAGATCATAGATAGAGACACAACTATCTTACCAACCCTAGAGCCTAAAGAAGTTGTTTCGAAAGCAAAAGGTTTACAATCAGGTTAGTGCATTAGATATATTGCCTCAAAACTTCAATAAGAAATAATAAAGAAACACATGATGGAATTTTGGATCCAAAATTCCCAATGGATATTTTCCACCACATTTCTTACTCCATTTTGAACAACTTTCATTTTTTGAGCGTCTCAATCTGAGTTATTTATCAAAAGTTATGACCATTTAAAAAAAATTCATCTTAAATTTTAACAACTCAATCTATGATTATTTATACAATATAAGAACTATAAAATCAAATATACACTAAAAGAAGTCGCTACTAAAAAACTTGGGTGAAAAAAAAATTCTAACTATTTTTTATGAATTTTACAAAAATGCTAACTTGTTGTAAAGAGAAACGTTAAGAGGGTAAATGTGGAACTAGACATTCACGCTCATGCCCACGCATCAAGTAAATACTATAACACCCTTAATGACCTGCAATGCCAATGTAAAAAAACAAGTTAAACAAACAAATCACACACTTTGAAAATGCAAAATAAAGCAAAGTGGATGAAGGCTACCAACGAAGGAACTAAATGGGAGTGAAAACAATGAACAACCAATACAAAACACAAGCACCAGAGATACTCAAGCGGCATGAGAGAAAGACAAATACCAAAAGTAGTGAAAGTGTTAGGTCAAAAACACATATATTACATTGGTTGTTTAAAACAACCAATGTAATATGTCCATACCAAAATTTGTTTTTTAATTAAAATATAAACGTCACTTTCTCCATCGATTGGAACTCATAAAAAAAATTTGTGAGATTTTTTTGGCCTATTTTCTATATTTATTTTATGTAGCAACCGATGATGTAAAATGAACCCTATTACATCGCTTACCCCCTTAATTTATTGTATCTAAAATCTTTTTTTTCTACTAGTGTTAAATGTTATGCAATTAGAATTTCAACATGTCGTTGCTTGATTAGAACAAATATTATTGAAAGAGTGGACCAAAGCATGTGACAAAGAAAAAATGTAGGAGCTTATGACAATCAATCTTACAAAGTGCATAATTCAAATTTGAGTGCATAATTCAAATTTGAGGAGAGTAAAAACCTTCCCTTACATGTACTTGTCAAAACAACATTTGAAACAACCAAATGATGTTTGTTGAACAAGAAATCAAAAATAATGCATGTTAAAGAACATATTATGATTAAAGAAATAAGTACCTTGTTCAAATAAAACCAACAACGAGTGGACATATGAAAATACAATTTAGAAAATGTTAAGTTTTGATATTTAAGAACAAACTTATTTAATGAGCAATGAGTTATATGATAAAGCTAAATAATTAGTGGTATGATCATGAAAAATTTTAAGAAGCTAAACGTCTTTAATATCATATTATAATTATTTGTTTCTTTTTCCCGTTTACAAATTACTACATTTGTTGACCCCATCTATAAGTTAGAAAATATTTTTAAGACTTATAAAGTTTTCTTTTGTCTAGTTCGAAATTATGATTATTAATTTTATATAAAAGTCAAAATTTTATTTTAGATCCTAATATGTAAAGACAACAATCAGGAAGACTATTATAACTCACATTTACAATGAAATTGATGAATTTATTCCAAATAAACCGTAAAAGGTCTTCATTTCACGAAATGAAAATAATTATCATAGTAATTGTCCATACAACTAATAAAAGAACATATATGTTTGACATTGTAAACTTTGGTTTTTTTTTCAACGTAAAATTAATTTATACTATACCAAAATTTATTTCAATTTTGTGTTCCATAATTATTTTTACTATAGAAATTTCAAGAAATATTGTATAATAATTTTTACTAAATTATGTCAATAACTTTAGGTTGTATCAATCATTTTTACTAAATTATTTCAATAATTTTAGGTTAAACAATGTATGGGTTAAAATACTGTCCTTATTTTAGGTTAATTTAAAAAAGAAAGCATAATTTTAAATATTTACCGTATTTTATTTCAATTTTTATTTGACCTTTTAAGCTAAATGAACAAAATTTCGTATAATGAAATAAATTACCTAAATTCAAATTAAAAATTTTCAAAATTTATCATTTAGAAATCAATTGAGTACATCTTTAAACAATTGGGAGTGTAGCTACATTTTCAACTGCTTGGGTTTAAACTAAGTTCATATTGCAACTTTAGTCTTAGAAAAATTGTGGAATAGTTACATGGTTAAGTTATTCTTGTTTTGACTTTATGCCGTAGGTCAAGGGAATTGTTTGTTTTGAGAAAATGTTCTTCTTTTACTTTTAATTATAAAATGCTAAAGTTTTGGAAAAGTTGATTAAACTTGTTATTTCCTTTGCAAACTTTAAAACCAGAAGCAAAGAAAAAGAATACTAGATGACATTTGTAATTAAAATTGAAAATAGAAAATAGAAAATGAAACTATAAACTTTTGCAAGAAAATGAATGGTATCTTAGGATTTAGTAATATGTGCACCAAAGAAGAATAATATGTTTGGATACTTGCATTATTGTCTTTTTAAATTGGAATGTGTATGTGTCCGCTTGGATTTGATTTAATTTGTAATATACCGGTCGTATTGAGTGAAAATACTTAATGATTGACCTTTCAATCTTAAACTAATGGTTAATATTGATTTTAGTTTAATTTAATCATGACTACCGTATATATGGAATATAGTTGTCTTAGTATGTACGTATATTTTAATTAATAAGATTCGAATATAACAGAAATTTTGTGTGAATAATATATAATTGTGATTGGTTAAATTTATATTTTTTAATTAAAATGTTTAAATGGTCATGAAAAATATGTACTACATGATTAGTTAATTATTTTTTTTCTTCCTTCTGTATATAATTATATGTTAATTATCTGAATGTTGTATATGAATATTTTGAACTTTGTACATTTACGATGAAACATTGTAAGTTCATGAATTTGGACAACCCAATGTTGATAATATGATTACGATATGTTTTGCATTCTTTAAAAGTAAATAAAATAAAAATTGGAAATATAATAGATAAATGATGTCTCTAAAAGATTTTAAGCTCAAATCTAAAAATAGGACTGAGGAAAAGCTAGAGTAATGTGATAATATATAGATATCAATAAATATTATAAAGTTATAAAAATGTAAATATATTTTTATGTCTGATTTCTATATGAAAAAAAAAAGTTATTGAGACTTTTCATATTATAAATATTTATGCTTGTAAGAATGTGTTCTTAGGATAGCTATGGAGACTTTTGCCTCATTAGTTTAAAATAAGATATAAACTCGATTATAAATTATAGTATAAAAATTGGATAGTATTTCTTTAGAGTTAAAACAAAACATATTCTATTTCTTTCTTAGTAAATCAAATTTTCAAGGACGAAAAATTGTCTTGTTAAGGAGAATGTAATGACTTAGAAAAATTATTCTTTAGAGTAGAAGTGGTAAAAGTGAAAAAAGTACCTGAATATTCTATTATAAAATTGGAAACACATATAAATAGAAAATTTCTATTCAGGTTTCATTTTCACACAAACCATCATCTCTATAGTAATAAGTTCTCTAAACTTTTGACCTCATTTTTCACCCCTAGACTCCTGAGTCGAGTAGAGCAAAAGTGTTCGATCAGATTCTTGAATAGAGTAAGTTCATTTTTTGCTCATTTTCCTTTGAGTCAATTTTCAAGTATTTTTAATTACTCTAGAAAAATAGCTTGTATGTGACATTTAAGGCAGTAGTAGGAATCTATGTTAGTTCATGATCTTAGTGGTATAGTCTAATATTTGATCAAAGCTTTGTGGTACAAGTTAGGAGATCCTCTATAAACTATAGGCTTTGGAGCACTTTTGAAGAGTGTTTTGCTTAAGTAAGTAAAGGAATTTAGTTGCATTTTTTTTATACTAGTTAGCTTTCTTCAAATAGAACCCTAGGATAAAAGATTTGAATGTATAAATCTTTGACCATCAGTGCTCAAGTTTTTTTGAAGGTCTAAACTGGTTTTTAAACACGAGATTGATTTTGAAACACATGAGATTGAATATGGTTTATGATGAGTATTGACATGTTTGAAAAGCTTCATTTGAGTTTAGTATTTGATGTATGATGTTGATATTGATATTGAAGACAAAATAAAAGGATGTGTTTTGAACTATACTGGGTAGATTATGATATAATGATTATATAAAATGTGTAAATTGAAATAAATTAGTAAAATTTGAATTGGGTTAAGATGTGTATATGATTGTAGGCCATTAGGTTTTCTAGGTTATGCAGATATGTCAGGTGTAATTCAAAATTATCTACCAATTACATACAGACAAAATATTATTATTAAATTTCTATTATTGTAATATATTATTTACTATCATTAGAATTATTATTAATTCCAAAGTGTGAGTCTAGGTCCTTCAACATTCATACACAAGTCATAACCATTATATCAATATCAACTTTATGATCATATACTCATTATTATTATTCTTATTATGACTCTTGTTATTATTATTTTTGTCAATGTTAGTAAGTATAATATTAATAGTACTAAAATGATAATAATAACAATATTATTAATATTAATAATAATATTAATGATCATATTAATATTAATATTAATATTAATTATAATAATAATATTAAAAAATATAATATCAAAGTAATATTAATAACAATATTAATAATATAATATTAATAATACTAATACTATTATTTTAATAACATTAATATTAATATTAAAAATAATAATTAAAAAAATAATATTAAATATAATAGTAATATTCTTAATCATATAAGTTAATAATAATAATAATAATAATATAATATTAATAATAATAATAATAATAATATTGATTATAATAATATCATTAAAATAGTAATATTAATAATAATGATATTAATAAATATAATATCTAAAGTAATATTAATAACATAATATTAACTGTAATAATATAATAATAATAAGAATCAAAGTAATAAAAAAAATTAAATATAATATTTTTTGATATTATTAATATAAGTTAATAATAATAATAATATATTTTTACCAATTTTAATAAAATTATTAATTTTTATTATTATTAATAATAATGTTAATGTAATGAATAATAATAATTAGTTATAATATTAAAAGTAATAATAATGTTAATAATTATTATAATTTTAATAAAATTAATTATCAATATTATCTACGAAAAAATCTGTAAGTAATTACATATGAATCCAAATCCGTATGTAAAATTCATATGTAAAATCTATATCTAATAAATCCATATGTAATATTTGTGGGTAATTACATACAGATTTGGATCCATATGTAATTACATACGGATTTGGATCCGTATGTAATTACATACGGATTTGGATCCGTAGGTAATAAATTCGAATGTAATAAATCTGTATATAGAATCTGAATGTAATAAATCCGTATGTAGTGCTAAATTTACCTATGGATAAAAATCCGTATGTAAATCAAAAATTTCTTGTAGTGGCATTGAATGAACTTTATATGAACTACATGTGGATTGAAAGTGAATGTTGTGTGTGATATAATGATATATGATATGTTAAAGGGATGATTGAGTTGATCGTGATATAGTGATATAATGATATGTTAAAGAGATGATTGAGATGGTCATGATCAAGGCATAGTATTATCAGAAAAGAAAATACTCGTGTCTAGGTCAATTAAGATGTGCATTGTCTAAAGATCTGTTCATTAATGATTGATATCCTGATTCTACAATAATAAGAATTAAATAGATGAACATTATTAAGTGGTGAGAGTCGAAAAAGGTTCAGAACTGGATGACTGCAACTTGAAATATAACTGGTAAGAAAAGTCTTAAGGGGACTAACCTTGTCAAGATTGTTGATTCATTGATTGGGGCCTGTGTGAATTCACAGTTTAGTTATATGACACGTGCATATCTCAGGATCTATTCAACACATGAGTCTTCCAAAAATAGAATTGAGTCTATCAATATTGTTTGATGTCATGAGTTAAGATTATTAGATAATAGATGATGTGAATAGATTGTTATATGTTAAATGTTATATATATATATATGATCAATTTGGATTATATGGAAAATCTTTAATTTACTAGCTTATACTTTCTTGCTTGTGTTTGTGCATTTATTTTCTATCTACTATAATCGTGTTATGAACGAGAGCCGTTAATATTGCAGATGTGTCAATCAAAAATGGTTTTGATTGAGCTTGCTACATATTCTCTTCAGAAGTTGAAAAATTCTTCATTACGTTTATATGTAAATAGATTTATTCTCAAATCCCTATAAAGAAGAATGTATTTTGATGTATATTTTTAATATATAAATATATATATATATATATATATTTATATATATATATATATATATATATGAATGTTTAAATCACTTGTTGAAACAGAATAGTGTTAATTTGAAGTGTTAAAAAAAACAATAAATTATTCACTAAATAATTAGTTCATATAAAGTGTTAAAAAAAAACAAATTATTCACTAAATAATTAGTTCATATAAACAGTAGCTCAAGTCTCATGAAAGATATTTTAATTATCTTTAATAGTTTAAAAAATAAGAATATAATTGATAAAAAGAACAAATAATATAACCTTAAACTTTACAAATCACATATGAAAAAAGGAATACTTATTTTCCCTTAGAACAATAGTTAGAAAGAAACATAAGGAGTAAAAATAAATAAATTATAATTAAGTGAGAACCTTTTATAGTGAATTTGTCAACTCAATAGCTATTTATCAAAATTTATAATTTTTATAGAAAAAAAGTTTAAATATGTAAATTGACTGATAAATTGTACAATTTTAATGCAAAATCCACACTTTCGTTCTTCATAGGTTAGACTATGGTTAATGCAACGGTTTTAAAATTCTATTCCCTTAGTTTTTATCTGGTTTAGTCTCTAATAACTAAATAACTAACCAAACATTTTTATGTATAAATTATTGAAGTAAACTAATTTGTGTTTTTTAATTGTATTTCTTTGTCAAACATGCTTTTGATCCTTATACTTTATTTTTTAAATTAATGATTTAATTCCCTAAATTACTAAACTAATTTTTCTTTTATTTCTATATATTAAACTTTAACATTTTATTATGGTTTTTAGTGACTGAATTTAAGGACTAACTTGTAAAAAAAATATAAAAACTAAGATAAAGTTTCACCAAAATAAAATAATTTCCATTATTAAATTATACGTTGTCGGCTATAAGGATGACATGCACTTAAAGTCTATAATAAATATAAGACAAGTATGTTTAATAAATACGGGTGGATAATGAATTATCCACTTCCTAAGGAGTGAGTAAAATTATGATGGTATTTATAGTTATGGATATCAACTACCATTACTCATTTTCAGTGTTTTAAGTAAATACTTTTTAGATTACATTATAATTAGTAAGAAAAATATTAATAATTAAAAGTGAATTTTACATAATTATGTTTTTTTTAATTAGACATGTGCCATTAAAGTTAATTTTTAAAAGATTAATTTTATTTAAAGTTATACTTTATTACAGAACTTATTTAAATTTGTTTTTAGAAAAATAATTTCATTTAAGCTATATTTAAGATGAATTATTTTTTAGTTTATATATTAAAAGTAAATTTATTTTTAAAAAATTACAAAATTTGATAAACATTTATGATTGTAAAATAATCTGTAAACATTTTTATAATAATACTCAACTAGTGAGTGATGAAATAGTTTTTTATGAGACAAATTATAAATAATCACTAGCTGTATGACAATTCTGATCCTAGTCACGGATACCACTTCTGGATATCATAAAGGCACATTTATGTTTCGAATTAATATTGAGACAAGCTCCATATTCTGAAAACGATTGCAAAATATAATAAATGAAATTTATTAATAATAAATTATTAATATCAACTAATGTTAGGTTAAACTTAATACATAATAAATAATAAATTATTTCTATGCATTTATATTTATATTCAGTTTAAATTTAAAATTTAAAATGATTATTGTTTATATAAACTAAATAAGTATCTAATACTGATAAATATTCTTTTTTTCTAAATTTTAAATCAAGAAAATAATTTTATTTGTTATATGCACTCAAAAAAATAATTATTTGACTCAGTCGTTTAATAAATCAATTACAATTAACTAATTGTTTAAATAAAATATTTTAACAAATTATTGAATAGAAGTTTCATATACTCTATGTCTGACGAGCAATTATACTTTTTTCATGGGGTTTCATCTTGGTTCTTCTATTGGAAGACCAATCAAAGATTAAAGTTTTGTTTTTCTTGTTCCATTATAATTTTGATAGTGTGGTTTTGTTGGTTCCGTCTTATTCTCTTCATCCATAAATTTGGGCTGATTTAGTAGTATCAAGTTTCTAAGACGGAGGTCCAACTTTTAATAGTAGCAGAAAATTGGCGTCAAATCATCTTAATTCCTATTTTGCTTGAAAGTGCTCTATGGAGTTGTGTTATCTTCATTTCCGTATTCATTTCTCCAAATTTTAGTTCTTCTGTATATTAGATGCTCACATACCCGATTAATAATTCTATTTCAAAAAGAAAGGCCATCTTCTGTAACGTATTCACCTCAATATTTGAGGTCACTTTCACCTAGCATAGGATCCCCTGTCAAGGGCTTAGAGGACTGAAATGCAAAAGTCCGAGGAAACGTGTTTGTATATTGTACTTTAATCTTTTGTTGCTGTTGGTGGTACGGGAGAACAGTAATATTTTGTAATATAAATTTTTTGAATTAGATTGAATTGACCTCTGCTTATAAAATAACTTTGCAATTTTATAATAGTGCTCCATAGAATAGAATATAAAGAGTGAAATTAATTCAAGTTTGAACTACTAAGCCTATTTTTATTTTTAGATACCTCTCTCTGAATGAAACCTTTTGAAAATATCAGTTGATAATTGGACTTATAAAACTTCAATTTCACTAATTTTTGCTCATAACAATGATTCATTATTATCAAAATGAATGAGTACAACATTTCGTTTTTCACCAAAACCATCAAGTATTCTCTTTCTCCAAATTGTTTGTTGGGTTGTTAAGGTAGATGAAATATATTCAACTTCTACAAAAGATTAAGACACATTATTACTTCTTTGTATCACATGAAAATACACTTCCAGAAAAGTCTTATTCATATCATTCACATATCATGTCCAATATTATCACAAATCCCAATTAATATTATTTTAATTTTATTGTCATATCTTATTCAATATTTCAAGGTATGTTGAATATATCTTAACTCCAGTTTTATTATAACTAATTATGGCTTCTATCATTCATGAATTCGAGAATAAACTTGTTACAGACATGATATGAGACTTTAAATTAGTAAGATAAATTAAATAACTAAATATTGTACCTTGTACAAATATTACTCAAACTCCTCAAATTTTTAGAAGTTGAGCTTGGAGTTGAGGAACTTGAAGATAAAGGACTTGATGTAGATAAGGAACTTGATATATATGTGAACAATTCCTCATTTCACATTAATCATTCTCAACTATTGAACTTGGCTACAAAATAGTTGTTGAAATTGTTTTCTCCTTTATCTTTTCTTCTTGCCAATTTAAAGAAGTCTTCTCATCAAATATCACATTTCAGCTAATTATCACTTTCTTCGTCTTCAGGTTTTAAAGTTTATATCATTTTGACATGAAACTATAATCAATTAATATATATCTCTTACTTGATTCTTCAAGCTTCATTCTCTTTGTTTTTGGAACTTGAACATAGAAAACACATCCAAAAATTTTAAGACGGTTCATCTAAAGTATTCTTACTTCATCCTCAAATGGTATAATGTACATTTACTCAATAAGTAGACTATTATATTAGGAACCTATGGCCAAAACTCTTAGGAATTCCTTTATCAAAAAACATGGATTTCGCCATCTACATCACAGTTTGATTCCTCCTCTCAAATTCTCCATTTTATTAAGGTGTATAGCCAAATGTCAATTGTCTTTCTACTCCTTCATCTTCACAAAATTTTTGAATTCATTGGAGAGATATTCCTCTCTCTTGTTACTTCTCTAGAATTTTATAAATTTGTTAATATGTTTCTCAACAAGTGTTTTAAACCTTTTAAATACATTAACATTTTTCTCATAAGATAAACCTATGTCATGGGAGTTAAGTTAGTCACTAATAAATAAAATAAAGTACATATTTTGATTATGAGAAAGAGTATTGGACTATGTATGTCTATGTGGATCAATTTTAACACTTCTTTGACTTTTCTTGCTCATTCCTTTGGGAATGGTTGTCGAAAATGTTTGAGAAGCATGCATTCTTCATACACTTTATTTTTTTTTTCTTATCTTTAGTAGGCACAAACACCATATTATTTTGAGAATGCAATATAAGACCATTGTAATTTAAGTGTTCCAACCTCTTATACCATTGAAAAGAGTCATTTTCTTCTCTTGCCATCAAGTTGAATTTTCTCTCATAAGAGAATGAAAAACTTCTATCATTTATCATTTTTACTACAACAACATATTTTCTTTTTAAATAAAAAAATTTGCTTTCCTATTCTCAAATTGAAGAGAATAATTGTGAACCAGAAGTTGTCCAATGTTAAATAAATTTTACTCTAGTTTTGGTACATAAAAGAATATCAGGAATTAGCTTGACTCTTTTCTTTGTTGTGACTCCAATATTGTTTTTTCCTTCTACTTCAACATACTTTTCATTGCCTAATTTAACTTTCAAGGAAAATGAAAAATCTATGTTATCAAAACTTTTTTATCTTCAGTCATATGATTTTTGCAACTGCTATTCAAATATCATACATTTTTATGTTCTTTAATTGTATTTTTGAAAAACCAACTTGCCTTCAACATGTTCTGCCTCCACAAATAAATTATGTTATTGATTACCAAAGTAACAATCCTTTTAAGCATGCCCAAACCTTTCACAATTATGACATTGTGGCTTGCTTTTTTCCAACATTTTTCTCTTCATGATTGTTTTTCTTATATATTTCACATCATTAGTTTGATTCTTCATTATTTCCTCTTTCACCATAGTTATATCTTCCTCTTCTGCGTGAGTTTCTTCCTCTTCTTTTGCCAAATCTAGAAAATTCAATAGTATTTATTGTTTCATCTTTTTAAAATGATATCGTGAGTTTAGATTCAAATACACTTTAGACTGACTTTTCAACACGACATAACAATTTTTGCTCATAGGATCTAAGTAACATCATCAAACATTTAACAACCATAATTGATAAGTCCTTAATTTCTTTTATAAAAGCCATAATAGGATCAAATTGTTCAATCAAATTAAAAAGAACTTTATCAACAATTCTTTTATAATCGATTGTATTTTTATGGAACTTTATTTGGTTTACAAATTCATACAATTTATTAAAGTCTTTATTTAGACTTCTTTTTATTTTAGTTTTTCATTCTCAAAATCACTCTCAGATATTAAAGTTTGACTCTTCTCACCTTTAAATCCCTTTCAAACTCTTGCTGAAGGGCATCCCATGTTTTCTTAATTGTTTTTTAACTTCATGGTCCTTAGAAATATTATTAGTGAAACACTTATATTAATTATTCCAAGCCCTTCAACATGAATGATTTTTTTTTTTTTCATTGTTAGATGTTGTGTAGCTATAATGGATTCAGCAACTTAATTATTATACTATATTTATATAAATTCTAAGACATGTTGTAAATTGTGCTACTAGATGTTGGAGATTTTGAGGTCATAGATTTTTACTTTAGTTAGGATCTACAACTCTCCAAAAGATGTACAACTCATACCACTTTATCGGTTGAATGTAAGACGTACAATATTTTGTAATATAAAATTTAAATATAAAATCTAGAACAGATGAAGATAATTTGAATATTGAATTGACCTCTTCTTTTTTCTTTTGACTTGGATTACATTCTATAATACATTCAAACTATTTTATAAACAGAAAATAACTCAAAAATTCTATAATAGTGCTCTAGCACGTTATTCATATAAAGAGTCACATTAATACTAGTAAATCCTCTTAATAGATATGTATTCAATCTCTAATCTTAAAAATGCAATGATATACAACGCAACGAACTACCACAAACACTGAAGTACTTGCTGGTTGGATGTTTAAAACAAGGGCTAGCCTTCACGGTGCCACCATGTCGTTTTTGATGAAGTTATTGCCCAAAAGCTATTCTTCAACCTTTTCTCCTATCTTGAAAGAAGTGATATTCCGACATATAAACCGGGATATTTTTTAAGCAGTGAAAGGAGAGAATGCCATAAATCAATGACTAATAAAATGGGAGGTTGAGTCCTCCAAGTTCACACAAAAGTTTATAAAATAATAAAGGAAATACTCTAGAATTGCTCATGGAAAACAACCCCAATATGGTGGCATCCAAAACCCTATATTAAATAGAGAGAGCTTTAAAAATGTTGGAAACATACCCTGATCTAATAATTATTTATTGATGATTATTCCTACTCGGGGTTGGGGCGTCGGTTTCATTAAAATATCCTATTACATCAAAATGGGAAATAAGAAACATACAAGATAACAATCAGTCCCCATTGCACAGCAGCCAAACTAAATATTATACTATATCTACTGTGAGGCCTTTTCATCTTCTATCTATATGTACATTTTCTGACTTTCAATCTACAACACATTAATATAAAACATTAGCTGGTATAACTTATATTTTTGGCTGGAATAAGAATGCTACCCTAAAATCCTTAACATTCGAACTTCGACGCCGTTTCTGTTCTTACAAACAAACCCCCTCTTCCCTTTATCTTCATATCTTTTCATTCACATTTTCTAAAAACCTCTTCACGCACCTATTATTGGTCTCAAAGATGAGTGAAATGCCTCTAATCTGCACGGAATTCATTTACCAAAAATTATTACGTTCGAAAGGTAAAGAACAAAATTGCAGTATTTTAATGTAAAAGTTGTTTAAAATAGAAAGGAAAGACAGTTACCTCGATTACACTACTTACACCAAGACCCCGCGCTTGTCCTGTAGCAATTTCTTTGCCATTCAAGAAGATAGATCCCTTGCCAAGATTTTTAATTATGAAAGAACCATCTGCGTCCAGCCTTATTAAAGCCTATAAGATACAAAGTAATTTATTATACATACTAACATAAATTCAGTGGAGGAAATTTAAAATTCGAAGATCTTGAAAATTTCTGGATTTACTCCATGAAGAAAATATTATTCTAGTCCTTGCTCTGAGTGGGGCACATGTCTAACGAAAATGATACGGATCTAGACATCATCATCACACATTTAATTCAATTACCAAAAGATTCAGAAGAACACCATCAAATTCTCAATAAATTAATAACAACTGCATCAGCAAAATCAAGCATGCCCAGAAATTTTGCACCAAGAACTTCTGAGAAATCTTACCTGTCTTCTAGATATTTTTGTAGCCACCTCCTCCCCTTCTTTTCCCAAGTCAATATCAACATGTACATCATTTGTTGCTCTGCCAAGTATAACCTGTGAAACAGAGAGTTTCTACAGACTGAGCAAAATAACTTCTACTTTATATTGCGAATAAACATCACAAACTACTGGAAATGAACAGTACAAATTAGGAAAACACAAAAATCACAATTTATATTCACTGTTACGGCGTACTATGGACGTGGCAATTCAATGTATTAAAGTTCACTCTACTCTGGGTCAATAATTTTTCAGAGATGCAGATGTAACTACAGAATCCAATGATTTTGCACAAAATTAAATTAAAACATCAGAAGCCACAAAAGGTTCAATTAATAGAAATAAAATATTCAACCACCATCGAACATCTAGAACAATATGAACATCCACTAGTCACAAGACCATTTAGAGCTAGATTGTTTCTATTTTGTTTTCCATACTACCAGAGCTAAAGCATTAATGGCTATGCAATGATAACTAGACCATAACTATGCAAGACAGAAAATCATAGTTTTGAAATAACAAAAGCATGCAGACACTCCTTAAAAAGGTATAAACCATATTTAAAATGAAAATTCACAAGATTCATTAAGGTGACTTGTGAGGAAGAAAATATTGGGAAAATTCATCATTCCACATTTTAATTGAAAACAAGAGATGCAAATTCAAATTGCACCTTGCTTTTTCTAATATATTCCTTCAGAATGCGTCCATACACTACTGCAAGTGCACCCTGAGATCTAATGGCTCTTCCCATAGAGGACTGAGCACCTTGCTCCAATCTCATGATGGTCTTCCTACTTTCTTCATGTTGATATCTCAATACTGTAACAAAAGACTACAATATTAGAAGACAACCATCATTAAAATGCCTAGACATTGATAAATCAAATGAGGAAAATTGTTAGCAATAAAACATCAGGGCGCAATATTTGAACCTACATTTTAAATACCACTGTTGGTATTTGATTTGAGACTTTAGCGGAGACCAACTGGCATAATATTAATACACAGAAAGCTTATTTGATTATAAACAAAATCATGGGTAAAAAAAATGAAAAACCAAACAATCAATTTTCATTTTCATTTAAAAATTCAACCATTTAACTTCAACTTTTAACAAATTTTGAGCTAAAATATACTTAAGCAGAGAGTGAACTAGGCAACAACAGTAAGGTTTGTTGTCTTATGACTAGGTTAGCCATATATTCTAGACTTCTAGTTACTGAAACAATTCATTCACTTACAGTGGTAAAGTTTTATAGAATTAGCCCTCCCCGGATCTCACATGGGGATAGGGATCCTTTTGCAAAAGGTTTCTCTTTTAAAATTAAAAAGCATTAGATAGAAGTGTGATTGTTTTATCTTGAGTTAGATGATTTACCTTCTCTCCTCGCATTTGGATCTTGATCCATTGGAGATAAATCCATTTCAAGAATCTGAGCAGGCAACATCAAGAATATGAGATATAACCTAACTAAATACGGGGAACAATTACCATTCAATGCAACATATTCTACATACCATTGCCTCAACATCAGAAAAGTTAGGAAGTTCGTCATCATTATAATCATCATCATTATCATCTTCATCATCATCTTCAATATTACCTCCTTCCTGATCAATAGATAATGATTTTGCTTCTGATTTTGATAAAGCTTTATGTTCCTCTGCCTTAACATGTGCAGCAGCTGGAGCGTCAATATCCTGTTTATGTGATACAACTTCAGTGAAATTTTCTTAAGTAAAATCATAAACTACTTCCCTAATGATTTTTCCAATTATAAGGCATCCTTTGATCAACACATTTTACCTCTTGTTTCAGATGTCCATCTAAGGCAGGCATCACAGCTGCATGAACTGATCTGCCATGACTTGGCTTGACATCAACATTGTTATTCTGTATAAAAACTGCAGAGATAGAGTTTCTTCCAGGATTTTCACTTTTCAGTCCAAAAACAACAGGTTTGTAGCTTGAATTCACATTAGGCACCGACCCTTTTCGAACTGTTTGTGAAGCAGCAAAAGATTGAGAAAGAACGGCTTCTTTCTTCAGGCTTCCATCTGGTTCATTTCTTCTTTGATTACTAATAGCGGATTCTGAAAAACCCACCTCTTTAGCAACCGGTTGGGATTTCAGAGATGCTAATTCAGGAATTACAAAGGATACATCCTTATTGCATGGGATATCAGGGTGCTCAGTATTCAACACACAGATCATAAATCCCTCACTGTGTTCAGGGCGAGGACTTTCTGCTACAGCTGACAATGCAGCATTGTTTCTAGGATCAGAAACGAAATGCTGATCACCACAACTGCCACCAAATGGATTAGCTGCAAATCCCATCCCATCAGAAGCACAACCACAAGGCCCAGAAAGTTTTGCTTCCACATCCAACTTCTGCAATTCACGAACATCACCAGAAGAACTCAACAGAAGTGAATCACAATTATCATAACGCGGCTTATCCTCATTCTTATCCATATCCATTACCTCCTTCCCCTCTACATTCACAAACCGAACTGCATCCTCATTTGCCAAGTTCAGGAGACTTTCCGCATCAGGAGCATTTAATTTCAACCCACCATTCCCACACTCATCTTTCAAATCCACTTCAGAACCACAACCTTTACCCTCACCACTAACATGAACAGGCACATCAGGCAAACAAACATCCTCAATCGTTTTCCACAGAGGCACATCGCTCACCAAATCACTCAATTGCCCTACCTCTACCCCCTCCAACCCCAAGCAATTCCCATAACCAACTACACTACTATTCACAACATCACTATTTAAATTACCGTCAACCACCACACTCTCTTTTCCCTCACACCCCCCCACCCCGTTCTTTACCTCTGAAGACACGACGCTGCTGCGGTGCCGGCGAAGTTTTTTCCTCATAGTGCAGTACTGCTTCCGAACGCTTTGAAATTTAATCCTTTTCCCAACACCACCACTGCCTTGAAATTTCCTCTTCTCCCCACCACCACCACCAGCACCACTTCCTTCGCCACCGGTAGCAGCTGACTTGGCCAGCTCCAAATTCCTCATGGCAAGGGCCGCCTTGGTGGAAACATCCCCGTCGTAGAGCAAAGACAGCCACCGATCTCGCAATTCCCTAACGGAATATCTTCTCGAGAACCTAACGGCTCCTCTCGCCAGCGATTCCAGCGAAGCACCGGCCTAAACAAATTAAACACCATCAAACCAACCACCACAATGCAAGCATACAAAACAACTAGCAATCACTGAATTCTATGTTGAACTTGTAATTGAATTTACATAATTCTGCGAAAAAAGGACATGAAAAAAAGAATAGCATAATTGAGTAGAAATTGAATAGGGTTTGGGAGAATTGAGTACCTCAACGGCGTTTTTGAGGAGAAGGTCGTCTTCGGGAACCCAGGGAGGGAGAACCTCCACGGGGTCCATGGGGTGAAGTGAATTTAGAAGTGTGTGTGTGTGTGTGTGTGAGAGAGAGAGAGAGAGAGAGAGAAAGAGAAAAGAGTTGAAACGGTGAGAGAGAGTTAAATTGTAAGAGTTGGGAATGAGCGCGGGTAACGTGTCTGGGGTTTCATTCAGGAATCACACAACCCTGTGACCGTCGTCCCCTTTCCTTGCCACATATTCGCACAAATGAAACAAATGATTCCCTCCTTCTGCTTTTGCTCTTCTCTGTTAAACGGATACTTATCTGTCAATTAACCTTCTCTTACCTTCATTAATTACTTTTTTTTCAAATATTTAAGCACTAAAACTTAAATTAATATTTATTATTTTCTTTATTGGCTAAACTCGGCATTTATTTTTCTCAATTGACTAAATTGAATTTTTTACTTTTTAAATACTTTAAAGTAATGTTAAATATTTGCTATTGTGATAATAATAGTTATTTATACCCAGTGTAATATTATTATTATTATTAAAAGTCAAAAGTACTCTTTTTATGAGTATGATTTAATCTTAAATTCCAAGAAGGTTGTTAGAATAAAGTATTTATTCGGTGTTATTAAAATATACATTAATTGCCATAAATTAACAGGACAATATTTAAATTTATTAATACTTTATTTAATTGTTTTCGGATAACTGTTTTATTTTTCATTTCAATATTTATTAAAATTTATTTGCTAATTAATTAGTTTTGTATTATTATTTAATGTAGTTAAAATTAAGATTTTAATTATAGTGTTATATATATTATTTGTGATTCAAATTTTACTCAATGAAATCATAAGATCTTTGAATAAAATCACAAAAATGTGTAATGATAATGTTTTTTAGATTGTTTTCTATATCAATAATTTATCTTTTTCATAAATTTATTGAGTTTAAATTTAATTTTCATTAAAAATTAATACAACTAAAATTTTATTTGTTATATATTCGTTCTCATCAATACATCAAACAATTAAAAGTGATGTAATTAAAATACAAAACAAATTTTAAAGTCAATTAAAAATTTAAAAATACTTTTTACACCTTTGTGATTAAATTGAATCATTTTTAATTTTAATTAAAATTAAATTAAATTTAAACACTTTTAATATGTATATTTTATTTTTTTTATTTTTTTAACATCCCTCAAATATTTTCTTTTATTTATTTTATTTATTTTTTAACTCATAAAAAGTGGATTTTATATATATTGAAAAAATAAAATCTATTAATATGATTTTACCATTTACGATGTTATAAATTCTTAAAAATTTTGTCTGTAATTTCAATTTTAATTATTTTTCTGTATATATTAAATTTATTATTATCGATAAATGTTGTTAAAATAGAGATTATTGTTATAAAATAATAGAAGAAAAATTAAACGTATTAATACTTTATTTAATTCCTTTCAAATAACTGTTTTATTTTCCATTTCGTAACTCTATTTATTGACATAACTAATTAGTTAATTAGTTTTGTATTTGTGTGCATTTACTAAATTTATTATTATTGTCAATATTTCTTCTTATTATTATTATCAATATTTATAAAGTCATAACATATTGAATAATTGTTATTAAAATATACTTATTTGCTACAAAATAATAGGACAAAATATAAATGTATTAAAATACTTTCTTTAATTGCTTTCAAACAACTTTTATATTTTCCAATTCGAAATTCATATAAATTTGTTGATGTGTGTGCGTGTATTAAATTTATTAGGATCAATTTTCATTGAACTAATTCTGTTAAATCATTTTTTCATTTCTATTAAATTAGAATAAATTTATTCCTATCTATATTTATAACTTCAGATATATTAATTACTAGTGTGTCAAAAAAAAAATATTAACTATGATAAATTAATAGAATCCAAGTGGGTTGTTTTCAAATACCAAATTCATTTTTTTATTTAAAAAATACTTATGCATTTTATTTTTCCTTTTAAAAAATAATTTTAATTATCATTAATTATTTTCCCTTCCACGAATTCGATTTGATTACAGAAAACTACGAATTATTATTACTTGAATACTTTTTCTTGCCCAAATTTATAATTTAGTTTTGTTAAATAATAATTTTATTTTTTAAAATTAATTTATACTTGTGAATAAAAATAGGTTATATAGACGGGTAGTGAATCCTTACAAAATCTTCCTGTAACTATTACTCTTAATTAAAGAGTTTATATAAAAATTTAACTAAGAAAAAAACGAAAAAAATTAAATAAAGAAGACAAAGTAAAAATATTTTAATTACCTAAAATTATTTTACTATTTTAACAAATTTATTACAATCATAATTTACATATAAAACATACAATCACATAAGATCAACAAATATTCTTTAAAAGCTATTAATAATACTAGAGACTATGCTACAAGAATAGCATTTGCTTTATCTGTCCTTGTTTCGACAATCTTAGCTAATCATATTTTTATTGTTGAGGATCAATATATTTTTTATAAAGTTCTTATTCTTAATGGAATATAATAGAATCCATAAAAATCATATCTTCGTCCATAAGATTCTAAGAACTTTTATCAATTGAAAATTCAATTATATCATAATATTTATGGTATTCACAATTATAATTTTTTATTTTAATTTTTTTTTTGGTTTGAGGGTTTCTTTGGTTGTTCACGAATTCAGTTTTTTTTTTTTTCTCTTTTTTCTTATGACTTAATCTCTTCCTTTTATTGAAGGCAATGCAAAGGTTAGTACACATTCTCTGCAATTGAACCACTAGATGAATTCAATATTGTTCAATACATAATCCCTTTTGTAGTTTGTGATAAAAGGGAAATTTGCAGGCTAATCCTTAATTTGTAAAAGAGGAAATTTTCCTTTATATAAGGAAAAAATATGATGTTGTAAAAAAAGAAAAAAGAATGATAAAATCCTACACTAGAAAATGGAAGTCTTAACAACTAAAGTACTTTCTTTTATGGTCTAATGTACTCATTGTGTTCCAATTTAATAGACAGGACTAACTCTTTAAATATGGTGACCATGATATACTTTTTAATGATGCGTATGAAAAGAAATAAAAAATAAAAATATACTTTCATAATTTTGAACTTATAAATTATAGAATAGAGAAGATGTTATTGTATGCAGGATTGTTATAGTTTCAAATATATAAAGAAATACTACTTAGAAAAAAAATATAAAGTTAGAATAAGTAATTATTAAAAGATTGAAAAAGTCGTATTGCTTTTTCTCATATCTTTTTGTTATTTTTTGCTATGATAAGTGTTTTTTTTTTCATTTTGTGAAATCTTTTAAATCTTGTAAACTTATAAAGTAATTTTAATTCTTTTGAATTCTGATTTCGTAAATTTATTAAAATCTCAACCAAGAAATTTGAATTATAACTTTTTACTTAAAAAAATACATGTTGACAAAAAAAAACAAATATTGATAGTAATTACATCATTTAGAAATTTGTATTTCTAATTAATATGAAGAAGAAAATATGATATAAAATTTGGAAGAGGAGTAAGTTGGGGACAATTTTCTATTAAAGACATGTTATAAATGGAAGTAGTCAAATATAAGGGAGTATTATTAGAGACATATTGCAAGTGGAAGTAGTCGAATATAAGGAAGTATCTTTTAAAATATAGATAGTTTTTTAAATTAAATTATTTTGTTGACAAGTGAGCATGCTTAAGAGTAAGGCAGGTGACAAGATTGTAATAGTCCGGATATGTCATGTAAATGACAACATATACCATGATCAAGAAGGTTTAATAAAAAACTTGTTATACTTTTGGGTGCGAATGCTCAATTTCTTTTGGATGAGTTACTATGAAAGTATTGTGTGTTGTGAATATTGCATCGACCCAACTTCATCGGGATAGTAGGGTATCGACAAATTTTTTGAATTTCACGTATGACCTTGCACCTAAAGTTGAAAACCTACGCATGTGTTTTTCCTTTCAATAGCACAAGGCTTAATGTCGAGTGATTATCTCTAGTTGGGACATCTTTACTTGTTTCATTCACCTTCTCCTACAAAATTTTTAAAGGTATTGATTGTGGATTTCAACTTTTCATGATAGTGAAAAAAAAAAAGAAGTTTTTTTTTTTTTTGTTGGACAAAATATTTTGTTAGGTATCACATGTGGTTGAGATCTATGATGAGTGAGGATATCAAAGCATGGTAGTTTTAGATCAACTTTGCTATAAACTATCCACCCAAAACCTTATTGTAATATTTTCATCACTATGTTGTTGTTTTAACTTGGATAGTATATCTTGCTCTTAATGTGTTTTTTTGTTTATATGATTTTAACTTAGTCGAATTTCTCTCATTATTGAGATATTATGGTGGTTGCAAACCTAAAGAACAATAATTACATTACAACAACTGTTAAAGAGGGAGAAAATGATGACAATAAAAGAAAACATGACTATGCAGGAAAATCTTGTTAAGGACTTGTGCCCACAAAAAATGGAATAATGCAAGAAACATAAGAAATAGGAGACGTATTCCAAAATATTACTTGTAGAGGTCTCCATCCATCATTCATCTAAAAGGCTAAATCAACAACCCCTTGAATGATTGAGATCTATATTTATTGAGCAAATTGAGTTTTACCACAATGTTGATTGAGAATGGATTGTATAGATCAACAACCCCTTTTGAGTTTCTAAGCTCATTCATGAAACAACCAACTTAAGTTATGTTGTTGGAAAAGAAGATATACTCTAAGATGGTGAACGACAAGTTGAGGTTAAGAAGTTCAAGAAGAAATTGGTAAACTTGGCTAACTTTTTAAAAAAGGTCATGAATGCTAATATGCTTTTGGAAAATACAAAAGAAGTTAGAGACAAGATGTGTCAAACTTATGATAGACAAATCGTCTTAAAAGGAAAGACGCCTTTTGACAGAGGATAATAAGAAAATAATAATAATACTAATGGAGTAGATTTGAGAAAGTGAAAAAGAATGAAAATCAGAAAATAAAATAAAATAATTTTATTTTGACTAAGAAAAAAAGTAAAAATAATAATAAATAAAATATATTAACATTTTTATATGACAATAGAGATGAGTGGATAGGTAATTAGTAATTAAGTATGAATTAATTTAAAATAAATGAAAAATGTAAGTTATTTCAATTATTACTTTATTTAAATTAAAATTCTTTTTTTTATTTGGTGTTTAATTACTTTCCTTACAATATGTACCTATGTATTTATTATTTCATTAAAATTGAAATTAAAAACATTATTCTTCTTATATTTAATTATTTTTCTTATAATCTATCACAGGAGAAAAAAAACAAAGACGAGAAAAGCAAGAAAGAAAATAATAAAGTACATGTAGATTGCTTTAATAAATGTGTGAATACATACATACATATATATATATATATATATATATATATATATATATATATATATATATATATATATTTTAAATATTTTTTTTTGTTTTTTTATTTCACATTTATGAACAATAAGAAAGATGTGAAGTTAAGATAAGCAATAATCTATTATAACATAATCATTTATAATTATATTTTACAATCAAAATTAACTTTTACAACATAATTAATTAATTCTAATATATTATTTATAAATTAAATTGTTATTTATTTTTTATTTAGTTAAACATATTTTTTCTTTTATTTTTTTTCACTTATCATTTAGCTCTCTATAAAAGAAATCATTCATCATTAGGAACATCAATATAGTATTATAGAAAATTCAATTGTAAAGAGCCAGAACACACTACAAAAATATTATTTGACTTTTTGAGGTGAAGACACAATGATTTGACTTCTTAAGATAAAAATTAACTGATTCAACACAAGCTTCAACTTCACATGGATATAAACTGCTTAGATAAGTTTCAAATTAGTTATTAATAGATTATAAAATTTTAATTTAAGTTTCTCAATGTATGTAACATAACCTGTCATATATATATATATATATATA
>Ga0209489_104620_pt1 | contig 25140 bp, 13 predicted proteins | sample SiratrowhiteBW_FD_187527 | JGI IMG/M metagenome (GOLD analysis project Ga0209489, IMG submission 187527) | Root nodule microbial communities of legume samples collected from California, USA - Siratro white BW (SPAdes) (version 2) | ecosystem: Host-associated > Plants > Roots > Nodule | place...
TTTTTTGCACAGTTTTAAATTTGATTTGCATTATTTTTGTTTCTTCAAATTTGTTTTATTTTATTTTTAAAACATGTGTGTTTTTAGCACATTGAAATTAAACATCATTTTATAAGAGATCATGTTCAAAAGGATACCATTGATTTGCAATTTGTCTCAATTGATGAACAATTAGCAAATATTTTTATGAAACCCCTTGTTAAAGAACATTTTAAATATTTAAGAGAACTTTGGGGTATGATCTCAATTGAATGATGGAAAATATTAATTGGCTTAAACTCATTGCATCAAATATTTTCATTTGCATATGTATTTGTTACTTTTATTGCATAATTCTTTTAAATCATATTTTCTTGATGCATTTATAAAATTATATTTTAAAAAGAAATTATGTTTCAAAGTATGGTGAAAATTTGTTCTCTTTTCTTAATTAATTCATGGTACGCATTTTCTAATTTTAAGAGTCTGATCTGCAACTTCTCTTTACCAATTTACACACCTAGAAAATTTCAATTGGTTTGCCTTTCTCATCCAAGTTGTTGTGTTATTCAAGCTAGAAATTCACATTAGATGAGCTCTCCAAAATATGAAAGAATTTTGTTCCCTCACCTATTAATGATTTAAGCATACCCAAATTTAAGTGAGGTCATTCCAACAGTTGTTGAGATGAGTATGTACAAGAACCATAGGATTTATGTGTTGAAGATCAAGGTTAGTGAGCTAGAGTTTGAAGTCATCCCTATTATCCAAAATTCTCTATCCCTAACACATAACTGTAAAATAAGGTTTAGACCGAGTTCAAGAGGGGGTGAATTGAACTTTCAAAACTTTTCGCAAATCTGATTTGTTCTTGAATGAAAATTCTTGATTCAATCAATTAACTCGTGTAATTCTGGATTGTCCAGTAAATAATCAATTGTGCACATCAGAAATTATTGAATATAAACCCAGAAAAATAGTTTCAGTGTAGAAATGTTTTAACCCAAATTCAATATGATTAAACACAATTCAGTAGATTAAAATCAATCCAGAAACACAGTTGATTCAGATATATGAAAAATAGATGTTCAGAATATAATCAACTATATGATCAGATTTTAATCCAGTCAATTTAAATGATCGCAGCAGTTGAATAAAAGAAATCAAGAAGTGTAAGGAGAAAAGCAAGAACACAGAATTTTTATCCTGATTCACCCTTCCACAAGGGCTACGTCCAGTCCTTTGCAAACTAGCAAAGATTTCCACTAAACAGATCACAAGATCAGTTTACAACCCTTGTTCCCAGTAAGTTACAAACTGCTCCCAGCAGTAAACCCACACCTCACTGAACCCCTCAGCTAGTGTGTAACCAGTGCAGAAACCCACTGCACCACAACACTTGCAGTCCGTAAGCAACACTGCTCCCAGTAGCACTCACCCTCTACTGAACCCCTCAGCAGATGTGAGACAAGTGCAGAATTCCACTGCACCAACTCAATTACAAACCCAGTAATTGAAAACAGCAAACAGATTACAGATCAACAAGATCAGAAAAGATCACAGAGTACTTCTGCACAAAATAGATTACAAAGAATGAAGATCAGGTGTAGAAGACTTAGCTTTGGTCCAGAACCAAAGTAGCAAGAATCTAACTTCAAGGATGCTTTAAAGATTCACGTTCTTGGAGTTTTCTTGATTTGAAAAGCTTTGCTAAAATGATGATCGCACAAAAGGGGCAGTATCTCTTTTAGAAAATCTCAAGGAATGCTTTTCGAAAGTTTTTGATAACTGAAAATGATATTTTGCAATCCTTTAAATACCCAAATCAGTTTTAAAAACAGCTTAGTTGTCACAATTCAATTAATTGAACAAACCATTCAATCGATTGCATTTGACCGTTAGTTTGACCTAGTTAAAGGTTTCAGTTGTAACAGCAATAACTGTATTTCAGTTGTAACAGAAATAATTGTCACATTCAATCGATTGTTTTAGATATTCAAACGATTGAAAAACCTTTTTCCAGCAAAAATATTTTGGGTTATTTTTATTAAAAATAGTTTTAATAAAAATATTTGTAACCTTTTTAGCACCTCAGAAGTGATGAACTATGCCACTAGTGATTAAGGACTAAGCCAATCACCAACACACAAACCCAACTAAGGACCAAGACCAAATCACCCAACCATCTTCATGTTGGCACAAAGTCTTCACTTGAACAATTCTGGTCCAGGTTGGTTCCAACAGATTCTTCATGAGGCAGTTTTCATCAGCTTCACATGCTAAGCCTTGGTGCTCACAATATTGACTTCATCAAATCACATGCTTAGCCTTGGTGCTAACAATAACCACTTAGAATCTTAATCAGCATCTCCCTGCAACAGTGATATTTTTTATAATTTTAAATTAACTCCATTTTGTGATGACAAAAAGGGGGAGAGAAAGGAAATGTATGGCAAATAATTACGAAAAATGATTAAATCTATTTTTTTGCAAATAATATTGAGCAATATTGGATTTGTTTTACAATTTTTTGTTTATGCAGTTGTGCATTGTGCTTTTTTTTCACCAAATAAAAATCTTCCGTTGTTTAATCTTTTGATATTATTGAAATTATTTGTTCTTAAGGCTTGTAGTTTTGTCATCATCAAAAAGGGGGAGATTGTTGAACATTAGACAGTCTAAAGTCCCTTTAGATGATCAAATCATTTGATAACAAAACTCAAGTATGCATTTATATTTGATGACTTATATACATTGCGCAGTTAACATTATTATTATTAAAGCGGCAGACACATGATCCATGATCCATGATCCATGAAGAGATAAGTTTTCTATTATTTACTTTTATGTTATTGATTTGATTTAAATTGATTTTATAACATGAAGTGCTTTAACGTTCAAATTTGTTCATAATGGAAATTATTCAAATTATTATGGAGTATTTAAATGAGATTAATTGATTTTATATGATATTGTGCTTTTATGTTCAAATTTGTTTATAATGGAAATTATTCAAATTATTATGAAATATTTAAATGTGATTAATTGATTTTATATCATATTGTGCTTTAATGTTCAGATTTGTTCATAATGGAAATTATTCAAATTATTAATGAGTATCTCAAATATAATTTCTCTATTTTATTTTAAATTATTTTTGATACAGAACTAATCAAGTTTAATGCAGTATGAAAATTAGAGAAATATTTCCAGTTTGAGCTCCATGCATCACAAACTCAAGATTGCTCTGTTCAAGCATCCCAGCGGCTAGTTTCTAAAAAGGTACATATAGAGGAGCAAGTTCAAGTTGAAGAATACACAAGAAGAAACAAAAAGAGAAATACATCATATAATACATTGAAGAATATTTATTGAGTGTCTATTGTCAATTTGCTATTGAGAGAGCATATAGAGCTTGGGTTGTGTGAAACCATTGTGTAATTCTTCAATATTGTGAAGTAAACCCTTGTGAGATTTCATTGTTCTCTCTTTTGAGAGTGTTTCTTTAAATCTCGAGTGGTCTTGATCTTAGGGGGAGATTGAGACTGGTATAACCTGGAGAGGTTTGTGTACTTGTTATAACCTGGAGAGGTTTGTGTACACGTTATAACCTGGAGAGGTTTGTTTACTGGTTGTAACCTGGAGAGGTTTGTGTACTCGTTGTAACTATTGACTGAATAGTAGAACCTCTTGAATAGTTTGTTCAAGGGAGAACTGGACGTAGCCCAAGAGATTAGGGTGAACCAGTATAAAATTACTTTATCTGTGCTTATATATTTTCGCCTTAGTTGGTGGTTTCTATTTATAGTGAATTGAGTTCAAGCTCCATTCAACCCCCCCTTCTGGAGCTAGTTGTTCCTACAATTTACAAGGAACTACAACTATTGGGTTATGGTATCTAAGTGAGGTGTCTCTGAATTTAGTAGGCTATTATGATTCTGATTTTGCAGGTTGCAAAATTGACAGGAAAAACACCAATGGAACATGCCATCTGTTAGGATCAAGTTTGATATCTTGGCATAGTAAGAAACAAGCATGTGTTGCACTATCTACTGCTGAAGCTGAATACATTGCAGCTGGTAGTTGGTGTGCACAAAGCCTATGGATTAAACAACAGTTAAGTGATTTTGGTCTTAACTTGTCTAAAATTCCATTATTATGTGTCAACACCAGTACCATTAATCTTACAAAGAATCGAGTTCAACATTCAAGGACTAAACATATTGAAATTCGTCATCACTTCATTAGAGACTATGTTAGTAATGGTGATTGTTAAATTCAGTTTGTTAGTACTGAAAATCAGCTTGCTGATCTTTTTACAAAACCACTTAATAAAGAGAGATTTAACTTCCTTCGAAATGAACTTGGGATTATTGATTTCAAATTTGTGAATAAATCAGTTTATGCTGAATGGATTATTGGCTAATTTTATTACATGACAATTTTACAAATTTCTATATTAATTTCATTTATGAAAAGTTTACTGGATCAGATTTTAGTTTTATAGATTACTTTACCTGTTTTGATTTTTCTTACTGTATCAGTTTAGTTTTTCATTTACTGTATCAGGTTCAATTCTTTATCAGTTTCATGTTTACACTCAAAGGATTCTGATATATGTGATCGTTTGCTGGGCTTAAATCAGTTTTAATTTTTTAATACAATGTTAAAGCTGACAGAATATTAATATTTGATCAAATGTTAATTCTGGATGCATGTGAAATTATGTTGGAGTTACAAAGCAACTAGAGAGGTGTTGTATAACTGAAAGCATTCGAACAGAACCAGGTACATTACAATCCAGCGAGCTAAAAGGCTGAATAAGACAAAGCAACTCAATATTCATATTTAGCATGTGAAGAGAGAGATGACTCGAGATGCCACATGGCGTTGCATCAGTGGAGAGTCAACTAGTCAAAAAGTTGTTTTTGAGATTTTCTGTAGCTAAGTATAACCTGCTCTGAATTGATTACTTGTAGAATCTCAACAAACTACAAAAGCTGTTTTGCGTTTTTGAATTGTCAATCAATGTGTTATTTTCTATAGAATTGTTTTTCATTAAGTAGAGGGTTGAGCATGCATTCACTCGCACACTACCTCACTGTCTTTGCTCTATTTGTTCTGTGTGCAAAGTTTAGTGAAGACAGAGACACTGATTTCGTTCAGATATCCACAAAGTTAAAAAAACTAAGATTTGGTGGAAGTGAGGTCGGACATAGAACTAAGCCGAGAAGGTCACGTACCGTCACGAGTGAGGTTGGATCTTGGATTGAGTCGAAGGGTCACACACTATCACAAAACAATAAAATTAAGGTCAGACCTTGGACTGAGTTGAGAGGGTCATGCACCATAACACGAAACAATAGAAGTGAGGTTGGACCTTGGCCTGAGCCGAGAGGGTTACACACCATCACACGAAACAAATAGACTTTTAGGTGAACATTAGGTGATCATTGAAATGAAATTTGCATGAATGTTCTGAAGTGAGTGCATGAATGTATGCCATGTTTTCATTTTTGCTATTTTCTTGATGATTGGGATTGCATGAATGAATGCGTGAGACTCTAATTGTCATTTATGTTTGAATGAGAATGAATGCATGAGACACTAATTGTCATTTATGTTTGAATGAGAATGAAAGCATGAGACTCCGTGGGAATGCATGAAACTTTATTTTTCATTTTTTTTTTCTTTTTCGTTTGTCATTTATAGTCAATTATTCTCTTTGCCATCGTTGAATTCATATATATCAAAATTTGTTCTTGAAAATAAGGGATATTGCAGATCCTAAGTTAATGTTAAAATTTGGGTATTACTGACTTTTTCCTTAAAAAAATGCATGTGTTTGGATCCTCATAGGTGGATGAAAAATGTGTGAGAGAACTTTGAAGAGGTTTAAAGGAAACTAGGATTGCATAGTCTCAAATATGCTATTATTTGCATGTCCCTCTAATAGGGAAATTTTATGTAATGTACACATGCGAAAGAGGAGTGCCACAATTTTGGTGTATTGGGTAGGCTAGGTGAAGAATGGCATGGTCAAAGACTGGTGCAGATGTAGAGAAAGTTTTATCCCTAAAAGGAAAAAACGTGTATAAAACAAATGAAAACTGCCCCAATTTTGAGGTATAAGGGTGAAAATAGTTCTGGAGGAAAAGTGATTTTTTTTTGTAAGGTGGAAAGAAAGGATTGCCCTAATATAGGGTTTACTCAGTTGGCTTGTTAGGTGATAAAAGAATGTTGTATTCTTTTAGAAGCATTCCATATATTTTTTCTTTTTTCTTTTTTTTTTCATTTTTTCAACTGCATTGTTAGCCACGTCTTCTTGTCTCAGGGTTAAGCTTTGAAAATCATAACAGTAATTGGTCAATATGGATTTTATTAAGCTTGTAACATGGTCATCGATTGAAAGGTTGTCAAGGAAGACTTGATACTTATGTTTTGTATCATGAATCGATTAAAGGTAAATTGGCCTTATGTTCTTGGAATACAATTAGAGAAAGCAAGGAGAGTCATGGACTATCGGATTCCCTATGTTATACTCATATCAAGGTTCATCCAATACTTTCAAGTACCTCTTGAGGGGGAGCTTGCAGAACCTGTCAAACAAGGCTTGGAAATCTCAACCTCAAACCTCAACAAGATTGGATTGGTCAAGATGAATGAACAATGGATGTGCCAAGCGGATGCTGAAAATGTTGAAGGAGAAGTTGTTGAAGAAGTTGCTAAAGATGACACGCCAATGGGAGATGCTGGACCAAGCTCTGGTTTTTCCAGATTTGAGCAAACTATGATAGACAAGCTTGATCATTTAACAGTAGAGCAAAGAAGCAACCATGAATTTTATACTGCATGTTTTCAACATTTGGATCTTTAAATCGAAGTTGTGCAAGACCAGCTGGCTACCATGGCTGCTTGAAATGAGCCTCACAATTAAATCATGCATATCATATCTTTTCTCTCCCATTTGATGAATATATAGGGGGAGAAATAGTAGAGTGTGTGAGTCATTAGTGTTGATTTGTTGCTGCGTTATTGGTGATGTCTGCTGCTGTGCTGTGCTGTTGCTGGTTTTATGTTTCAGTTCTGTTAATTTGTTTCAGTTTCTACTGCTCCTGTGGTTGCTGTGTTGGTATTTGTTGTCATTTTTTCTTAGGTTCTAGGGTGTTAGCTCATGTCATAGTGAGTCAATTCCACTCGCTAAAATATTGTTGTATTGCTGCTTTTCTGCTAACAGTTGTGTGCTGTAATTTGGTGCCCCAATATCATGTGTAACTACAGAATATGAATGAAAACAACATGTGTTCTTACTTTGAATAAATGGACTTGTTATATGCTATAAAACTGTCTTTATAAGAGCTTTTAGCAAACTGTTACTTTCACTAGTTTTCAATGAAGTTGCAGGTCATAAACCACTCACACACAGGATTGTCTTCATCAAATAAGGGGAGATTGTTAGTACTCTCACAAGACTAAGGATTTGATGAAGCCAAGCAAGCCAAAGTAAGCAAGCAATTGAAAGTGTGTCTTAGGCTTTGTCTTAGAGTGAGTGAGTGTGATTGGTGAAAGAGAACCTATGCACAGTTGAGGAGAAATTCACTAGCACATAGTCTAAAATGATTAAAACAAACCACAAAACATAACCTACGTTTTTGGTAAAAATAGTTTTGCAAATAAAGTACTGGACAAAAATAAATCGATGTCAGGGTAAGTGAAATCGGTTTATTCGTGTTCTAAACAGTATACTATTTCATTGAATCTGTTTTGGGTTTTTCCAATATGAAAACAATGTGCCTTCTAACGTTTGCCATAGAGTTGCGAAATTGAGAAGCAATTTGAGAGATTACTGTGAAAATCAATTTGGTAAAACTAGGGATTTCTTGATCAAATTGAAATGTTTTTTTTTTCTTGAAGAATTACTCTTGACCAAAGTATTGTGCTATTGGATTTCTTCAAGAATGTGCGAAGGCCTCTCTTGCTACACCAATCAGGGAGTTTCTGAACCTTTCTTGTACCCATTTGATTCAAGATTTGTGTTGTTTCATTGTAATTTTCTATAATTCTTGATCAATTGCATTGAGTGTGAGCTATAGGATTTAGTCGTGTATTGTTGTTGAATTGATTGAGGTTGCGGGGTGTAGTTTCAATAACTCAGTGATGTTTTTGGTTCTTGCGGGGTGTGAGAATTGCATGTTTGATTGTAATTGAACAATTGAATGTTTTAGTGAAACTTTCTTTGCTAGTAGGGCAAAGAAGACAGGACGTAGCCCTTGAGGAAGGGTGAACCAATATAAAATTGATTGTCTCTATCTTCCTTGACCCTTCTCTTACGTTCTTGATTATTTCTTGATCACTTGTTTAGCTTCTACATTGCCCATTGTCTTTGAATATAAACATATTAGATAGAGGTAGTTTATTGTGCTATTTGATAAGTGTAATTGTTTTTTTTTAATACGTATGGCTGTTGCATAGTCTTTAAAATTTTGGAACTGCAATCTCACTGTATATCATCCATTATTGCACCAAAATAGTGTATTGGGTGTGATTGGGTTTCTTTAGGAAAACTACTGCATAATTGTCATTCAAATTGAGGATTCGACCAATACTTAGGTGTTGATTTAAAATTTGTCTTAGCTAACGGTTCTGCATAAATTCTTGCATCAATCTTAGTCTTATTATTCATCATTGGATCTGATATTAGCACTTGTTGATTTGGTTCTGTGGTTGCTTTTTCAATTCCATAATATAACAAATTTGGTCAATTTGTATTCTACATAATAGACAAACTTTTCTGCATAATACTTGAACCTGAATTGTTGCGTTTAGTGGTGTTTTCAAATTTGTTTTTGTAATGTCATAAAGTAATTTTGAATCAGGTTTGTAATATTGACTTTGAGGTGCTTGTATACGTAGCTATTGTGAATCCTTGCTTTTGATTGTTTCTATTTTGTACCACTGCATATTTGTTGAATCTAGCACAATTATTCTTCTTTTGAATATACTATTCTCTCATTACTATAGTGCGTCATTTGATCTTTTCTGAATAGCACTACAGTTAGCATTTTAGATAGGCTATTCTTAACTTCTTTGTGGTTTATCATTGAGTCTTGTTAGATTGTATTTTGAACCTATCCAGGAGGTATACCATTCCAGCTTCAACTGCTGCTTTGTATACTGGTTAAGTGTCATATTTGTTCTGCTGCATTGTCTCTATAACCTATTTTGTGGAACCTTTAATTGACTAGTGCAGTTTGGTTTTCCCTTATTCACAACTCACTTCATACACTAGTTTGAATTGATCGACTTACACTTTGCCTATTAACTTGTGTGATGGTTCTTTGGTGATTACTGTATTATATTTGAGTGCTCTAGTACTGGTTTTGCATTGTGACATTGTTGAAATTAGATTTCTTCTACTAGATAGATTTCACTTGTATACAATATTGATTGTTGTTACTATACAGAAAAATGAATCAGTTTATTTGTGCCTGAAATCAGTTTATTTCTGCTCTGCACCTAATATCTTTGATCTTTGAGATTCATTAAAGGTTTTCTATTTGCGAAAAATGTTTTCAATGTTTTAAATTGCAAAAATCTTTTAAAGTTCAATTCAGCCCCCTCTTGAACTCAGCTAAATGTATTTTCACTTTTTTGTGTCGTACTTTCTTTTTGTCTCCTGTCAATATTTCCCCTCCCCTTTAAGCGATCCCATCAAGAGGTACTTGAAAGTATTGGATGAACCTTGATATGAGTATAACATAGGGAATCCGATAGTTTATGAGTCTCCTTACTTTCTCCAATTGTATTCCAAGAACATAAGGCCAATTTACCTTTAATCAATTCATGATACAAAACATAAGTATCAAGTCTTCCTCATGTAAGACAACATCATTATGGCCACGTTGAGTTAAAATCCACACAATAATGAACGCTAGTATTCTTGAATTTAAAGATAGAACACCAACTTGAAAACCGCTTCCTACAACTTGTAGGTTGCGTAAGTAGCACTTATAAAAACTCACCTTGTTATAATCTTCTAGTGCCTCTTTGTTGCCTTTTCCAATCTTCAAACCATCATATTTTAATCCAGCAACAGTTTCCCAAACTACAGGTGTTATTTTCTGTTGAACATTAGACGGTCCAAAGTCCCTTTAGAGGATCAAATCATTTGATAAAGTTTTGATGATAACAAAACTCAAGTATATATTTATATTTGATGACTTATATACATTGCGCATTTAACATTATTATTATTATTAAAGTAGGAGACACATGGTCCACAAAGAGATAAGTTTTCTTACTATTTACTTTTATGTGTTATTGATTTGATTTAAATTGATTTTATATCATATTGTGCTCTAACGTTCAAATTTGTTCATAATGGAAAATATTCAAATTATTATGAAGTATTTAAATGTGATTAATTGATTTTATATCATATTGTGCTTTAATGTTCAAATCTGTTCATAATGGAAATTATTCAAATTATTATGGACTAGTTAGATGTGATTAATTGATTTTATATCATAATGTGCATTAACGTTCAAATCTGTTCATAATAGAAATTATTCAAACTATTGATGAGTATCCCAGATATAATTTCTCTATGTTATAATAAATTATTTCTGATACAGACTTAATCAAGTTTAATGCAGTATGAAAATTAGAGAAGTATTTCTAGTTTGAGCTCCATACATCAGAAAGTCAATATTGCTCTGTTCAAGCATCCCAACGACTAGTTTCTAAAAAGCTACATATACAGGAGCAAGTTCAAGTTGAAGAATATACAAGAAGAAACAAAAAGAGAAATACATCATATAATACATTGAAGAAAATATACTGAGTGTCTATTGTCAATCTGTTATTGAGAGCATCTAGAGTTTTGGGTTGTGTGAAACCATTGTGTAATTCTTCACCATTGTGAAGTAAACCCTTGTGAGCTTTCATTGTTCTCTCCTTTGAGAGTGTTTCTTTAGTTCTTGAGTGGTCTTGATCTCAGGGGGAGACTGAGACTGGTATAACCTGGAGAGGTTTGTGTACTCGTGATAACCTGGAGAGGTTTGTGTACTCGTTGTAACCTGGAGAGGTTTGTGTAATCGTTGTAACTATTTGCTGAATAGTGGAACCTCTTGAACGGTTTGTTCAAGGGAGAACTGGACGTAGCCCAAGAGATTAGGGTGAACCAGTATAAAACTACTTTATCTGTGCTTATATATTTTTGCCTTGGTTGGTGGTTTCTATTTATAGCAAATTGAGTTCAGGCTCCATTCAACCCCTCCTTCTGGAGCCAACTGTTCCATCATTTTCATTGTAACTCTCTTGACCCTTGACTCAATCCTATCCTCTTTCACTTTGAGGTTGGTAAAGAATACCTTTACAAGATCTGAAAAAATGTTACCAGCCAGCCCGAGGAACTTTTCAAGCTCCTGGAACTCCAACATTTGACTCACTTCCAGCAATAGCTCCTGTGACTTCGTCCAATCAAGGCTTACATACTTTGGAGGGTTAATGACTTTCCTGCTAAAATCCTTGAAATATTTATTGATGTTTTCACTTGTTTCAGTGCCAAGCATGCTTGCAAACCAGGCCTCAAGATGGCCTCTTGTGTCTATATACCTTCCTGCACTCACTGTTTGTTTAACTCTCTTTCTTGGGTAGCTTGAGGATGTCGTGGATTTGTTTTGTGGGTGCGAAAAGAGTGGGTCTGCAACTGGTATTTTGGCTAGCAATTATGCAGAATCTTATGCATAATGCATGCTCAAAGTATAACATATATAAGCACACAACATACCACAGTCACAAGCAATTTGAATTTCACCCATTGGATAATTTGAGTTGGAGTGTTGTATCTTGGTAATCCTTTGAGACAAGACAACCCCATATTGGGAATGTGTAGAATACTTACATGTACAACTTGCTTTTCACAGTTTCACCTTTTTGACTCCCAATTTGGTGAAGACAAGTGGCATTAAGTGGTCAAAAGTAGTCAAAAGTGAGTAGTTGGGAAGTTGAACTCCATTCAATGTCATTGGCATGCTCAAGTATTTTCACTTCAATGTGGTTTAGAGTATTTGATTTTACAACACTAGAATCAAAATAGAAAAAATAAACTGAATTTTAAAAACTACTCCAGGGTTAAAAATAAATCGGTTTCAACTCGTTTAAATCGATTTATTTTTGCTGCAGTAAGCAAAATGTTATGCAATTCAGTTTTTATGCAATGTTTAGGATATCCAATATGCCTAACTTAGTTCTCAAGTAGTTGAACCTATCCTTAGCAAGTGGTTTAGTAAAAAAGTCTGCTAATTGTTTCTCAGATTCAATAAACTTGATTTCACATACACCATTACTAACTTGTTCTCTAATAAAGTGATGCCTAATCTCTATATGCTTAGTTTTAGAATGATGCACTAGATTTTTAGTGAGATTAATAGCATTAGTATTTGTAAGAAACAGTTTTGGCTGAAATACAAGAGAGGGGGTGAATTGGATTTCAAAATCTTTTTCAAAACTATTTAACCTTTTAAGAAAATTCAAATCAGTTTGATAAACTGGATCTTTATTGACTTTATTGAGCAAAGCATTAGAATGAATTAGTAAACAGAATACAATCCAGTCACAGTACAATGCAGCAAACCAAACAGTTTTATCAGAATTCAAATGTTAGTATAAAAGCGATTTAGTTTACTAGACAGAAACAGAATAGAAGTTAACCACGCAAAATGAACTGATCAACTTCGATTCAATCAACAGTTTGAATTATTATGAATCAATCAAAAATAAAATTATTTTTATCAAAGAAACAATTATTAAAAGATGTTTAAGTCTTAAATCAATTATAGTTCAATTATAGATTCTGAAAACAGTTTATACAGTGAACCAGTCAATTAAATCAGTGATCAAGAAGAAGAAAGAAGATTCAAGAACACAAAGGTTTTTATACTGGTTCACCCACCAAACGGGCTACGTCCAGTCCCTCACGCACAGTAAGCATTTCACTAAAACTGATCAACTGATCAAGTTTATAACACTTGCCCACGACAAGACTACACTGCATTCGCAGCAACCACTGTTGAACCTACAGCAGACCAAGAAACCACACAGAGTCCACTGTGCATTTCAAGATCTCCCTTGCTGAAATCCACAGCAAGTCACAGTTATACAGAGTCCACTATATAACCCAAAAACATCTCATTGCAACCAGTAGTAGACCACTGCTGAACCCACATCAGAACAAGAAATCACACAGAAACCCACTGTGTGTTTCAAGAACACCCTTGCTGAAACCCACAACAAGTCACTGTTATACAAAACCCATTGTATAACCCAGAACCGCCTCACACTGAACCTCGTAGTAGGCAAACCACCAGTACAGTCCCACTATACCACGAATTACACCCCAGTAATTCAAGAACGCAGTAGCAATTTCAATACAAATGAAAGATTAACACAATCACAACAATACAAGCACTTCTATACAAAAGATTACAAAAGTAATAAAGAAAGGGTATAAAAGGATTAGTCTGATGATAAAATCAGTGAAGAAACTGTCTCAGTCTAATCAAAGCTCCAGTAGCAATTCAAGAAAATAGTTCTTTGATGAAAACGTTGATTGATCTTTGATCACTAGACTCAAGGACGCTTTTGCTCTCTTTGAAATCTCAAATGTTCTTGCTCAGAAAATGTTTAGAATGATTTTTCGTATCTCTCAAAATTTCGCACCAGCTATTTATAGACAACTCTCATTTAAAATTCAGTCGATTGATTTTTCAAATAGTCAACTGTTTTTCTCTGGTTAGGTAAAACAGTTGTTCAAAACGCAAGTTTTGATTTTAATTATTTCTCAAAACTTTTGTTAATACAGAAAATACTTGTGGAGCTTATCATTGATTAAGATTGCATGCATAATTGATTAGACCTCAAACTTACCCCACAACACACACTCCTAAGTTCTAGACCAAGTCTTCAATCTTCATGAAATCTTCATGCATTCCACATATGATCATAAGGTCTTGAACATGTTCACTTGGTTGGCTTCATCAAATTATCACAGTAGCCAACTGGTGCTAACAGTATTGCCACAAAATAGAGGTACCTTTGCGACTTTAAGACCATAGTCACTAAGTTGCTGCTTGAGCCAACAAATTTGAGCACAACAGCTCCCAACTACAATGTATTTGGCCTCAGCAATTGAAAGAGCAACGCAAGCTTGCTTTTTGCTATTCCATGAGATAAGACTTGCTCCAAGTAGATTGTATGTACCACTTGTGCTTTTTCTATCTAGTTTGCATCCAGCGAAATCATGAGTATACTTTGAGACTATGTGTTGCTTCATTAGGATACCATAAGCCAACATTTGTGGTTCCTTTGAAGTACTTGAGAATTCTCTTGGCAACATTGAAATGCGACTCCTTCGAATTTGTTTGGAACCTGGCACACATGCACATGCTAAACATTATATCGAGCCTGCTGGCTATGAGATAGAGCAAAGATCCAGTAAGTCCCCTGAACTTAGTTTTTCCATGTTCATCAACATTTAAGTAGCAACTGGTTGATACCGGAGTTGATGCCTTTTTGCAGCCTTCCATCTCAAACTTCTTTAGTACATCTGTGCAGTATTTTGATTGGCTCGAGAATGTGCCATTTGTCAATTGTTTGATCTGTAGCCCTAGGAAGTAATTCAACTCTCCCATCATAGACATTTCAAACTCCCCCTGCATAGCTAACACAATTTCTTAACAAAGAAGCTCATTAGTTGATCCAAAGATTATATCATCAACATATACTTTGACAAGAATTATATCACTATCAGATTTCTTAATAAAGAGAGTTTTATCTACTTCACCACTTTCAATGCTCTTGGATACCATTCCCTCGAAGCTTGCTTTAAACCATAGAGAGCTTTCTTAAGCTTGTACACATGTCTAGGCAGCTCGTGGTCTTCAAACCCAGGTGGTTGAGTGACATACAGTTTCTTTATTTATAAACCCATTTAAGAATGCACTCTTCACATCCATTTGGAACAACTTGAATCCATTTAAGCATGTATAGGTCAGCAGCAATCTCACAGCTTCAATTCTAGCAACTGGCGCATAGGTTTCATCGTAATAAATGCCTTCTTCTTAATTGTAACCCTTGGCCACGAGTCTTGCTTTGTTCCTCACAATGATGCCTTGCTCATCCATCTTTTTCCTGAACACCCATTTAGTCCCTATCACACTCATCTCACTGTGTCGCAATTGGGATCACGACGGGGACGGTGATCCAAAAAAATTAATAAAATAATTTCAAGAGAATAGAGTCGCCACCATAGTTTTTATGAAAAATTATGGATAAACCGAGAAAATGATAAGGCAGGTTTGCAAAAATCAGATTTCGGGTTCGAGAGTTGATTACATGTGGGAAGGTATTAGCACCCCCAGAATGTCCGTCCTAAGACGGTACCTTTAATTAAACATGTAAAATGAGTGTGATTTTCAAAATGTTTATTTTCCAAAAGAAACAAAAATGCAGATGAAAACAAACAAAAATATTTTTTATTTTATTTTTAAAGGGTTCAACAATGTTTGACCTTGCTCCTACGTATTTCCATAAGGAATGGAAAATCAGGGTTACGTAGTTCTTTGTTGAAAATTATTTGTTGATGTGTTTTGATAATTTTAATTTTGAAAATTTTATATATTTTTTATTTTTTTTAAATTCCTTTTGAAAATTGATATTTTTGTACTTTTTGGGAATATTATATTTTTAGAATTTTATATTAAAATTTTGATATTTGGAAATTAGAAATTTGATTTTGAAAACGGTAGGAGTACATTAGGTGCGAGCGACCATGCTCAATACTCCTACGAATCAAATATTTTTGTGAATTTTAACGGTAAGCCTCGTGTTGGATATCACTTGGCGCGTATAAACTAGACTTCAAAACCTTTCGAATAGTTGGAAGTTTAATTGAAATTTACTTAATAAAACATCTTTTAAAAAAATGAAGAAAATAAAATATAATGCAAAGAAAAACATAATGCCAAATTTTTTTGTTTACTTTTATTTTTATAAAAAGGGGATTAAGGGGACATTTTTTGGAATCAAAGAGAATTATGGGTGCAGGTCCAAACGTATGGGGTGTAGGAAGTGACTCCACCCACTGAAAACTCAATTAGGGTTAGGAGCACTTTGGGAATCGAAGAGAATTATGGGTGTAGGTCCAAACGTATGGGGTGCAGACTCAGAACACTAGTTGGGTCAAAAGCATGCGTGAACAGTTGTTGCCGCCGCTTGGAACGAAAGAGGCTACAGTGCATGAGGGTCGTCCCAGACGACGGCAACTCAGCAAAAACACAGCGGTGTTGGAGGGAAGGACGACGGTGCTAGGTGGTGGTAGCGTGGGAGTTCGTTTGGGTTGTGGGGGTGTAATGGTGACGTCTGCTGCGAGCCAGGGTGGCGCGGAAGGTTTGATGGTGAGTTTCTGTGGTGGTGAGATCCCTCTATGAAGGGTGAAGGTGTGGGAGGCACGGTCGAGGTGAGGTAGTGCAATGGCAATGGTTGGTGGTGGAGAGGGCATGACTCTCCTTTGGAGTCAACGCCGGCAATGGCTGTAGGTGGTGGTTGGAGAGTATAACCATGACAAGGTGGTTGTTGGGGCTTTACATCACCCTTTAGGTCAGTTTGAGTTATGGGCTTCAATGGTGCAGTGGCATGGTGGTTTCTTTGGGTGGTAAGGGAGGTTGTGCGCGAGGCGTTTTGGGTGGTGGTTTCTTTGAGCTTGGCGTGGTGGGGGATGTTTTGGAGGCTTGGTGGAGCTTGTCATGGGGTGTTTTTAAGGAAAAGTGGCAGCGATGGTTTGCAAGGTGATATGTGGTGGTGTGCGAGGTGGTACGAAGATCACGGCCATGTGGAATGCTCGGTGTGTGGATGAGAATGGTGTTGAGAGGCATGGTGGTGATATGGCTGATGACTTAGGTTAAGGGAAACATGGTCGTGAATGGCTGACGGAGGTAAAGATGCCATAGGCTTCTCTTTCCATGTGAGGGTGGCTTTTATGGTACAGTGGCGTGGTGGCTCCTTTTAGGGTTGGATGGGGGCTTCAATGGTGTAGTGGCTCCTTTTAGGGTTGGATGGGGGCTTAATGGTGTAGTGGCATGATGCTTTCTTGGTAGTTTGGATGGGGGCTTCAATGGTGTAGTGGCATGCTGGTTTCTTGGTGGTTTTGTGGAGGGGCATGGTGGAGATGTTTTGGAAGGCTTGGTGGAGGTACATGGGAGGTCTAAACTTAGAGGCAAAAGCGTGAGAGTGAAGTGGAGATGCATAGTGTGACCTAGATGGGAGCCATGGTTGTGTGTGAGCTTGAAAACCTAACGTGTTTTATTAGGTGCAGCGAATTTAAGGGGACGAGTCAGTAAGTGCATGGGTTCTCCTTCCTACGTGATGATGGCTTTTATGGATGTGGGTGCAGAGGTTGTGGTAGCATAACTCCTTTTGCGAGCATGAAGGGACCAAATGTGTGAGAACAGGGTGAGAAATGAGGGAGGAAGAAAGTGATAATGTGAATGCGTGGCTGCTGGGTTTGAGTTTCTTTGGGGTTGGATGGGGTTTCTATGGTGCAATGGCGGAAGCATGGTGGCAAGGTGGAGGTATCTTGGCTTGGGGGATATGTATGGTTCGTAAGGGAGGTGCTTGTTGGAGGTGATTATGAGGGTTGGGCAACATATGGTGGTTCATATTTTATTTGACAGTGTATTTATTGGATTTGATCATGAGAGAATGTATACATGGTGCGTGATACGTGAACCAAACCAATAATAATGTATGTCAATGTAACTGGATATGTAGCAGACAAGGCAAAAAGAAACGTAGATAGAAAGTGATAACCTCTTGACACTTTTTCCTTACTTTTGTGCCAAAGGGGAAACTCCAATGGCCGGTGTTCTGCGCATTGTTTTACTAGAGCTCGAGCCAAAAGTCTGAAAAAAAAGCATGAGGTGAAGGAGAAAGAATGTGGGTCTTTGGTTTCTCTGAACGATTCTCTCTATTTCAAATTTTTGGGTCCCCCTCCTTGTGAATGGTTCCCCTATTTCAACTTTGAGTGAGTTTATTACTTTTGCCCTGAGTGAAACCATAACAGGTATTCTCTATGTGTTACTTTTGCTATCCAGCCTCTAGGAACGAGAGCTCCATGGAACAGAAGGAAACCCAGTGAATCAGAGTCTCCTTCCACATGTCGTGTGTACCCTTAACAAGAAAAAGAAAAGTTGATCCCCTTCTCTGTTGCGTTGACCCCTCTCAATTAGATGCAAGGTGACGTAGGCTATTATCCTGGCTACACAGGGGGAGGCCCCAACTTTTAGTTTGGAGAGTTGTGGTGTGAGAGTGGTAAGGCAATGTGTACAGAAGATCTCGTTGATCCTAGGACAAACATGGAAAATAGGAGAGCTACCTTTTTTTGAATTTTCTTTGTCTTTTGTTATTATTACCCTTTTATAAGGAAATGAATATAAAATAAAAATGTAAAATAGAACTATATATGATAAAGGATGAGAAATATATTTTTTGAATTTTCGTTTTCTAAAGTGAGAAATTAAACCAAATTTATTTATATTTTGTTGAAGAACGAAAATAAAAGAAGAATAGAATAAATATTTATCTACTTTTAAAAATAAGAGAAAATCTTAAATCCAAACTAAAAAGAAATTTATTTTATTATTATCATGATAAATATAAGAGAAAAATAACCATGAAATTAAAAGAGAAATAAAATTTACACTTGTTTTTTTTGTTAGAAACTTTCCCTGCTTTTTTGAAATAAGATCTATTCACCCAGACGAAATTGGGTGTTGACAGCTGCCCTCTTTACTTAAATTTTCCTTGATAATTTGGAAATTAAAATTTTCATATTATCGAGGTGAAAATTAAGTAAAGACGGAAACTCTAATTCTGTCCGGTTTGAAAAAGGGAAAGGACATTTCAAGCATTTGGCCATAAAAGAAAAGTTACTATTTGAAGAAAAGGAAAAAGTGAGGTCAAGACCATTACAAAGTAAAGAGTCACGCACAATCACATGCTGAAAAATAAAAGTGAGGTCGAGACCATTACAAAGTAGAGGGTTATGCACCGTCACATGTTGAGAAGTAAAAGTGAGGTCGAGACCATTACAAAGTAGAGGGTCGCGCACCATCACGAACTGAAAAGTAAAAATTGAGACCTTGCTTCGTAGAGGGTCGTGTTTGAAGGAGATTCGAAGAAAGTTTAGACCAATCCTGAGGAGAGGGTCTTTGTTTGAAAAGACTGAAGTTTGGTTTGACCAATCTCGATAAGACGGTCTCTGTTTGAAAAAGATAGAACTTTGTAAACAGTCATCAAATGAATGCTGAAATGGATTTTGAATGATACATGCTTTATGGTGAATGCTTGAATGTATTCAAAAATTTTCCTTTTTCTATAAGTTCTATAAGAATGCATGCGACTTTTTTGTTTGGATGAAAATACATTTATGAATGCATGAAACTCTATTTGTCATAAGTGTTCTTTTGTTTGATATTGACATTTAGAAAGAAGCTCGGTGCATGAGATTCACTCTTTTCAATTTTCTTTTTAGCACTTTGATGTTGACATTTTAATTTAATTGTTTTCTTTTATATCATTGAATTCATTTGAAATTTGCTCTTAAAAATGAGGGATATTGCAAATCCTGAAGTTATTGTTAAGATTGAGACATTGTTGACGGTTCCCTTTGAAACATCTTATTGTATGCGTTTGAATCCATAGGCAAATGAAATAGGTTGGACAAAAAGTTAAGGAAACTGGGATTGCACAACCTCAAATATGTCATCATGTGCATCCCTATCTAAAAGGAAAGATCCAAACAAAGTGTGAAATGAAAACTGACCCAATTTTGGTGTAGCAATGGGTAGACTAGGTGAAGTGTGGATTGCTTATTAGAAGGATGGCCTAAATAGCTAGGTGGTGAAGACTAGGGTTAAGTAATATGTTATGATGCTTTTCACATGTACTTCTACGTGTCAGGTCTGTGCAAGGTATTCATGTAAGCAAAACTATCCTAGCTTAGATGTGCAAGAGTGAAGCAAGGTTTGGATAAAAGGTGATTTGCTTTTTGTAAGGTGAAAGGAAAGGATTTCCCCGATATTGATTTTTCTCAGTTAGCTTGCTTTTGGTTGATAACAGAAAAGTTGTCTTCTAATAGGAGCTTTTCGAACAACTTTCTTTCTTTTTTTTACTGTTTTTTTTACCGAGTTGTTAATCACATCTCCTTGTCATAGGGTTAAGCTTTGAAAATTAGAGCAATCAGTCCTCAATTAATATGGACTTTATTAGGCTTGTAACGTGGTCAGGGGTTGAAAGGTTGTAAAGAAAAGGATACGAAGACTCAAAAATTATTTGTTGGGTTTTAAAATTTGACACAAAGATCGTTAGTCAAATGATCTTTTGTTAATATATATTTCTTTTATTTTTTATTATTAAAAGGTTCAGAGCAGTTTTTAAGTTACTATTTTATATTTTATATTTTATTTTGTTGAATTAGGGAGTGAGAACATGGGATGCAGTTAAGAAGATTGGCTCATTCTTCTTTATTATTATTATTTTTTATTATTTTGAACATGCAATTTAAAAACAGTCTGGTATATTTTATTATTTTATTATTAAAAGGAGGTAGTTCTGAGGATTGACTCAGTCTTTTTTATTATTTAAAAAATAAATTTAACGTGCAGATAAAGAAGCAGTTTTAAAACAGTTTCAATTTCTTTTTATGTATTTTCCTTTTATTTATTATTCTATTTTTATTTTTCATGTTAATTATTTATTTATTTATTTTATTTTTTCGTTTTTTATCTTTATTATTTTTATTTATTTTCATTTTCTAAGACTCAATGGAGAAATTCAACCCTATTTTTTCTATTATCATTTTTTCAAAAAAAAAAACCTAAACTAATAAATATATATTTTATTTTATTATTCATTTTTTATTTTTGATTTTAATTATTATTCTTTAGTGTAAAGAAATATTTAATTTATTACTTTCAATTTATTTTATTTTAAATTATACTTACCCAGACGAAATCGGGTGTTGACATATACAACGTCAATTTGAAATGTCACTTTATATGTGTGTGGCGTTTCCGCGTACCGTCATAGATCTGGGCACCACAAAATATAAAATGGCGCTATTGCTCGAACCACTGTAGCATCCGCCATATAACAACTTTTATAATGCGGTTTTTTTTTTGTGCACATAAATAATGTTAATTGAAATTGTAATAATTGTTTTTATTGACAAACACCATTATCAATTTTTTGATATGACGCTTGCTATGGTCATATTATAATAAATTGTGAATTATAATACGTTAGTTCAAACTGTCGTAATTAGAATATTAAATAAATGCAATATTTCCAAAATGTTATAATTATCTAGCATTTCATAATTAGTAAATTAGCTTTCATAACATATATTATCTTGCTTTCGTAATTATCCAACATATTACAACAAAATATTATTATCCATCAAGATTAAAAATGACACAGTTTATAATAACAAAATATTATTGTCATTTAAGTATTAAGGTTCACAATATATTATTCCAACATATACTAATTTGTCTTTGTCAAATTGTTCAGGCAGATTTAAGTACTAAAAGACTAATATTAATAAATTGTGTAAATTGTTCAGGCACAATTACAACTGAGCTACTACAAAATATTATAATTCACAACTGAACTACTATAAAAACAACATCTTTAATCTGTCTTGCTTCCTCTACTTGATCCTATAATCTGATTTAGCAATGGAGCACCACTTCCAACATCTAATGCCTGAAATGAAGAAAAGAAAGTTGTCTTTATTAATACAATAAAATCTACATGTTAAACATTACATTAGCATGTATACATCATTACCAATATTAAAATAATAATTAAAGTAGCAAACTAGTTGTCATGATAGCAAAATGTTCTGGAACGTCTGGTTTTGTAGCAATGTAGGCAAGCAAAGAATTTATTTGGTCATTCAAAGTTGCAAAATCAGTTATAATTCAATTTATTGACTACTAACTCCAGAAAAAAGTCTAACGGATGAGCATTAGGTCCAATTGAGGTAACCCAGGTTGTGTTGTTTGTGGAGAAGCAGCAGGAGGAGGATTTGTAGATTGAGCACCTACAGGCACTCTGGCTACAAGTAAAGCTTCAACTTGCTCAGGATACCCTAACATTGATGAATGATAACAATTGGTGGCCTGTCAAAATAAAACCTTTAAATAGCACTTAATACATATTAAAATAGTTGAAATTGACATTTATCTAAAAAAGTAAAAAAAATCCTAGAAAAATTGATCGCTCACAGTGCCTCTAATGCAACAGGAGCTTGAGGTGCAGTTGACACTATGTTGTTGAAGTAGGACGTGCACTAGTATGTGGTGTCTGCAATGAATACAAACTTTTTACATAATGTTTAGATAACACATAAGAGAGATTATGTTATATCCCGTAATAAGGTAAAGCCTAAATGATAAAAATATTGCAAACTATTCTCACCTTGGTCGATGGTGCAACTGAAGTAGTAGATTCGTTACCAGATGTGCTCTTACTCTAGCATATTTTAAACACATAATTCTAATTTAGTGCATAATTACAATTCTGGCAGAATATGCAAAATAGCATTGATTTTTTAGAAAAATGAACTAAAACCAGAATTACAATAAAACCATACTTTCTTGGTGAATTAGCATATGTTGTACCAGAGTTTTATAATTCTTTCTTCATGGATGCATCAATTTTTTTTTTTTATAATTCTTCCTTTTGAAATAGAAAAAATTTAAGAATTTTCTTTTTCCTATTGAGAGGAGAAAAACATGTCTTCCATCATAATATCAAATTAATTTTATAATATTATTAAAAATCTCATTTATTTATGAAATATGATATATTTATTATATTTAATATATGTATTAATGAATATATAACTTCTACATTAAAGTTAGATATATTAAAATATATAAGCATTTAAAATATACTATATTTATTAAATTTAATAAATATATAATTACGATTAATAAATAGACGACTAATATAACATTATGCAATAAAGTATACAACTAAATAAAAATTAATTTCTAGAAAGTTCAATACCTTGCCCCACCATAATTTACAAGGTGTTCAAAGAGATTTCTCAGTCTATTTAAGCAAAGATTTTCTTGTCTGCTGAACATATACATCTCATAGAAAAACATTAAGAGTAAAGTTCGTTGTTAGAAATGACTAAGTTTTCTTTTACATCTATAGTTTCCTTTATCCTTATCCTTTCAGGTTTGATGATTTCCCAAGTTCTAATATTTTGATAACATCCGATGCAATGTTAAATTTTTCATTGATCAATAATTTGTTCTAATTCTACTTTATATTTTTCAGTTATTTCAAGCAAAGTAGATGCCCTAAGATGTCAAAAAGTGTTACAACCCACAAACTGCAACCTCGCACAATGTCAATCAGAATGCTACAAGATGTATGGCAACTCTAGAGGGAGTGGACAATGCATTCGCAACATTGGTAATACTGCTTATGCATGTGTCTGTATCTATGATTGTAATGCACCACCAATTTTGGTGCAATCTTAGCCAGTGATAATATGTACCTAGTTAAAGAGGGTGAGAGGGATAAGATTATTAAAGTTAATCAATAAACAATTTTGTGACCCATTCGAGTAAAATATTGATATTGGCCCTTTATTTGTTAAATATATTTTCCATTTCAATCTATTTTTTTGAAAAAAATATTTCATTAATTTTATGGTTCTTTTTTCTAAAACCAAAAAGATCATCTCCCTTCTACTACAACAATCCCCATATGCTACTTCTGACACCTTGTTACATTAAGAATAAGGTTTAATTTTTTTTATTAGGTAGTTACTTGAATCAATATAAAAATAAAATGCCATTCGATCTAAATGTATTCTAAAATTCAAAGAAAATCAAACCAATTTTTTAATATTTGATTTGGATAAACTTTTCGGATTTTTGTCATTATAAAATTGTCAAAAATCTTTAAGAAAACTTTTTAAATACTTTACCATATGTAAAAAATAGCATATTTTAAATTATTTATATTTATAATTTCAATCATTTTTTTATTATTAAACAAACTATATAATCATATAATTTAAAATTTGCAATACAAATTTGCTCTTATATGGTAAATAAAATACACTCGAATAAGAAAAACAACATTTAAAAGAAAGTCTTATATACATATATATATATATATATATATATATATATATATATATATATATATATATATACTCTTTGTTGTTTATTATATATTATTTTTTTCGTTTTGGTTTTTTATTTTCAATATAAAATTCGAAGTCGATAATTAGATTGGAAAAAGTAGATTCAAAGAATTAAAATAAAAAAAATTGATTTCTTATGAATTTTCACTTATTATCACAATTAACAAGAGAAGTGATTTAAAAGTTATAAGAGAGAGCATGGATAGTATTATTACGGAAAATTATAATTGACCATAAACTAAAATGTATTTGATGGTTAAATAACAACATTTTGTATTTAGTTTATTAAAAAAAATACATTTGTACTTATTTTTTCATTGAATGCATCCTATTAAAAATATATCATAACATATTACAAAATATTATAAAATGTGATATTAATGATACTAATACATTTTGTCTAAAAATATTTATCATAATCATAATATTAATAAATTAAAAGATAAATAATCAATTGATGTAAACTTTCTATAACATATACCCGATTAAAAATATATCTTAATATATTAGAAAATATTGTAAAATGTGATACTAATGATGCTAATACATTTTGTCAAAAAATATTTATCAAAGATATAATATTATAATAAATTAGAAAGATAAATAATCAATTGATGTAAACTTTCTATAACATATACGATATTAAAAATACTTAATTTTTTCACTATCAAAATTCAAAAAGAATTTTGTGACTCTTTCATCATTAATAATGCAAATTTTCTTTCAATTCTTTCCAACTTTGACAAAAACACTTTGTATTTGTGAAAATATTCGAATTGCATTATACCATGCACATTAAAGTTTCATTAATGAAAGTAAAAAAAAATGAAATAAAATAATTATTGTAATATATATATATATATATA
>Ga0209489_104621_pt1 | contig 25139 bp, 16 predicted proteins | sample SiratrowhiteBW_FD_187527 | JGI IMG/M metagenome (GOLD analysis project Ga0209489, IMG submission 187527) | Root nodule microbial communities of legume samples collected from California, USA - Siratro white BW (SPAdes) (version 2) | ecosystem: Host-associated > Plants > Roots > Nodule | place...
ATATATATTTTTATATATATATATATATATATATATATATATATATATATATATATATATTAATAAAAAAAAAGAGAGAAAGGTTTGACCGATGGAATGAAGATAAAAAGGGAGCAATAAAACAAGTAGGATATTTATCAAAAATGTAATTTTTAACCCATTTTAGTTATTGTTGTAGGAACTAAAACAAATATTGAAATGATATATAGAATGAGGTGTTTTTTTGGTATGATAAAGGCTAAAAGAAGATAAAGATTTTGTAATTATAAAAATAAATGAGTGATTAAAATGTATTTCTAACTTTAATAAAGGTCGGTCACACTAATAAACATGCATCAATGTTTATTATTGCATTGATGGATGAAGAAAATGGATAATGCCACGTCAAGAAGGTTAAAAGAACAGCCTCAAAGAAGATAAAAGGGCGTGTTATAAAAATAATGTGGAATTGCCCTCACCGGAATATTCCCCACCGACGAAACGCTTCAGACCATTTCCCGAAAACTATATATAGCGATCTTTGAGTCCCAAAATTTGCCCTAGAAATTCTTCAACAGCCGCAACATGCTCCTTCGTACCAAACACTCACTTTCTCTCTCTTCACTCTCCACTCGCCAACGCCACCACCAGATTCGCGAAGGGGTTTAGGGTTCCGTCGATGGACGCCGTGGAATTGCCGTTACCACTTGACTTGGCACCCGCCCCTAAATTGATGGGATCCGAGGGTTTCTCGCTAGTTCAAAACGGTTGCTCTCTCTCTCATTATCCTTCCCTAGTTTTTGTTCCCATTTCCTTTTGTTTTCTTCTCTACGTTACTATTTTCTACCCTTGTATTGTTTTTTTCTTGGTATTGCTGCATGTGTATGGGTGTGTGTCGTTGGCTTTGTGGATTTTGTGATTTGATCTGTGATATTATGGTGTTTGTTAGCTGGTGGTCTTGACGTTATGAAATAATGCAAATTTGAAAGCTGGGAAAAGTAATTTAGACCATTTATGCGTTTTTGGACTGTTTTTGACCTGCTTATTGTAAATTTCATATCACTACGGCTGGAAGTGAACCTAGGGACAAGCGCTGTGCTCTGACTGTGGTGGCGGCTGTGTAACTCTTACACTTGTCAGTAATATTCCTTAAATAAATAAGGGAAGGTTGAACTTGATGATGGGACGTCTTGGTATTTTTTTTGTTCGTTTGTTGGAGGATAGATTTGATGGATGGCATATATATGTGTGTGTGTGTTAGTTAAGTGTAAGAAGTTGGGAGAAAATGCTTAGTGGTGGAGAATCTGGAGATGCTCACTCTCCTTGCTTAATGCTTGGATTCAGTCATCCCCCAAATATGGTGTCAGATTAAACCAATGTGCTTCTTTCGCACTTTGCAGTCGTTTAACTTTCAACCGTCGTTTCTATCCGATGCTATCTGATATCCGTATTGTGGACACATGTGGTATTGGTTGAGTTGTTCCTCTTTGGGTTTTGCCAATTGATGTCTTTCTTAACCATAAACTCATCATTTTTTTGTTTTTTGTTTTCATTATTACATGGTTTAATTGACTCACTGTTATTGTGCCAGATGTTGCAAGTATAAAAACAGCAGTTGAGTTTCCCTCCTGCAACAAATTTGCAGAAACTCAACTTTCTAAGAATTCTAGTCAGCTGCCCCATCTTAAGGGTGAAGAGGCATCCAAAAATTCGCCTAGTGGTAGTGGAAAAAGTTGTCCTGTAATTAATTCCAGATTGGAAGGTGTAACGTTACAACGGAGAGCTGCAAAATCAAGCAGGAGTAATGGTTCAAGTTCAAAGAGGCCCCGGATATCCCAGCCGGAAGATTCTTTGAGCCCTATTGGAATTGAGGAGTCAAAGGATATTTCAGATAAACTTGGATCAAATAATTTAAACTGTACTTCTCCAGGTATATTCGCCCCAAACAAGCTATCAGTGGCTTTCCTATCTATATCCTCTTACCTTTTTTGTTCCTTGATTTTCTTTTGTTATAGAGAAAAGTCAATTACCAAAGCAAAAGAGCAATGCTAGCAAACGTGGTGATAAGAGGAGTTTTAAAGTGCCTTCTGCAAAGGCTAAATTTGAGTCATCCTCTATGAAGATGGGTGCATCAATGTTCAGTTCTACTAGTGGGGGTAACAACTTTTTTGGTATGTAATGTACTTACTAGGCCTATTTTTCTCTTTCTTCGTAAATATCCTGTAATTTCCCTTTCTTCATGAACCTTTTTCCCCATATATTTGTTTACTGTGCACCTCGGACATTGTGATTGAAGATTAATCTGTTTGTTATTTTAGTTATCTAACAATTCAGGTCATTCCATTTAACAATTGAGAAAACCTGTCTGAAGTTGTCTACTTTACTATGCTATACAGAAATAAATACATTGTGTATTCTTTCGTAAACCAAGTTGATAACACAACTGAGGTTTTTTTTACCACTGTGGTTATAGTGATATTGAAGCCAGAAGCCGGTCAATTTTGATTATGTGATTATCCAGCCTAAAGGCAGTCGAACGTGTTATGTTGCTCATAACAAATATTCTTGAACCGTAGTCTTCTTACAGTAATGCCCTTGATTTCTCAAGAATTGCGCCTTCTTGCATTCTTCTTGAATCTTGAACGCGGTATCATTTTGGTTGGTTATACACTGCCACTATGGAGGCAGTTTATTCATGTTCAATTCTTTGCAGTTGTAGAGGTTTAGAGTATTATTTATTCTTTTTTAATTATGATTTTTGATATTTATTTCTGAGTCATATCTTTATGCGAACATATGAAAATTTTTGCTTCCTAATAAATGTGATTTTGCATCTGTTTGCTATATGTCTGAGAATTAGTATCCAACCCACATTTGACGATATCAGAAAATTATATATGTTCTAACATGTTCATCTACAATTCAAGAGACTAATATAAGCTGTTTAATTAATACTTAACGAGAATAATTTGTTTGGATTCTTTTATGCTTTAAAGTTGTGATTACTGTGTAAAACTTAAACAAATTTCAAAGGATTTTATTTTTCGGAAATTGTTGCCAGGGCTATATGGTCTGAAACATGATTTTCATGATGTCACAAAGCTTATGGATGAACCACCGTTAGATGAGCTCCTTAGGGGTACTTTTGACTGCCCCATTTTAAGCAAAGATAAAGGGAAGAAAACATCAAATATGAGTGTAAGTTTTTTGAATTCAGTTAGAAAGGCGTGCTCTATCCTTCAGCTCCGGAAATCTGTCCAGTCGCAGAATATGTCTGAGGTGGAATACTCCTCCAGCATGAAAATTTCCACTTGCCAATTGAGTTCAGTTTCTGCAGCAGAAAGTGTTGGTAATGGGGTTGAAGAGCAGTCATTAGATATGTCCTCGTGTCAGAAGGTTAGTATGAAATTTTTTAAGTATCCATCCATTTTTGGCTTTAAAGAACTAACGCGCCAAAGGCTCATGACAATGCGAAAGTATGTGAGGGTCATTGTAGACAGTCTTATTCCTGCATACGCAGAGAGGGTGTTGTGCCAGGGCTCATTTTTGGCTTTGATAAAATAAAATTTTTATCTTAAATGAGTTGCGTTATGTATAAAGGCTGCCTCGTCATATTTTAGTCACTAAAACATGTTGCTTTTGCTTGGTCATGCTTGCCTATTCTTATTTACTTTTTCACTGATAATAAAACTGTATATAATATTAATATCATTTTGAACTTACTAGCTCTTGACATCCAGGATCATTGTAGCGAAAATGAAAGCTCATCTAGTCCGCTTGACTTCCCATTACACCAACCTAAGGATGTTTTAGAACGACTTGCAGTCCAGCCATTCCAGGAATTGGAGTCTTTGCTGCATGATGTGTCCAAGCCTGCTGCTACCACAAAGAATAGTAATAATGACCAACGTACAGGCAAGCAGGTGTCTCGTCGGCCTAGCCTTCCTGCCTTTCCATGGTCACATGCTTTTGGTGGTCATTCTAGAACTAATTCTGATGCAGTTAAGTCATCAACGAGTAGAAGCATGTGCCACGGTAAATGGTCGAGGATAGGCATCATTTCTGGCTCGACAGATACTGATCGTAGTTCCTTCACAAACCTTGATTCATTCAGTTATGATCAGAGCCTTGTTCCTTCATCTGGTAGTTCAGAAAGAAAGAATTTGTCATCTTTATTTGCTAACCTTTCTTTCAATCAGTTGGATTCTTCATCTTCTGTATCTTGTTCAGAAGACTCTCAGGCTAAAGCAGGTAAAAGATTTTCTTAGGCTACCTGAATCTGTTACTGTTTATCTCTAGTTTCTTTCTATCTTCTGATTCTTCTCTTCTCCCCTTCTCTCTTTCTCTGAATGATCTGACTGATTTCTGTCTAAAAATACAGAATTTGGAGGCCAAGTTGATACTAAAGAAAATGGTATGTTGTTATTGAGAACAACACATTTTTGCATGAGTACACTTGTTTAACTATTTTGTAAATCTGTTTCCTATTAACCTAAAACTTTTACTGAAGTTTCTACTATAGCAAGATCTCCTGCTTAACATTTTTCGTTGTGACAGATGAGCGTTGTCCAAGAATATTAACCGCTGCACAAACTCTCTGTGAAATTGCAACTCACTCACCAAGGCAGAGCTCGGATGGAATTTTAAGATGGCAAAGGAAAACTTCACAAAAAGCCATGAAAGCTTGCCACTATAAATCAAATGAGAAACTTGAAGAGATGTCTTCAAGATCACTTTCAACTATTGGATCTGACATGGTGGCCAGAAGTGTGGAGCAGATAGTTCCCTCAAAGAAGCCAAGGTTTTCCATAGTTGAGAACAAGAACAATAGTCATTACAATAATGATGCTAAGAAAGGACACTTTGTGTGGCCTATTTCGAAGTCAAGTAGATCATTACCTAGTAAACAAGTTAGAAACTCGTTTGTGGAAAAGAAACGTACGAATGCCAGCATCTTGAAGCAACATTGTATGATGCCCCCGCCTGCAAGGGATTTAAATAAGGTTCATGATGGTCAGCAGCAGGTTGGAAAATTAGTAGTGATGGATTGGAAAAGGGGAAGAGATAACACAGATTGATCAAACATTTATTGACTGTAGACACATCAGTAGCTGGCAGCTGTTGTGTGATTATTAAGTGTTAGGTTAGTAAAAGGCTACTTTGTACATATTGTTATGTTGTGGCTGCAAGCCTGCGATGAATTTGTTGCTAGTGTTCATGTTCAGAGGCAAACAGGATTCAAATGTTGTAACATTAAAACAGGTGTATAAAACAGCAGAATTCTTTGCTTACAGCAGAGTACGATGCATTAGTGAGATTAAGTTCCCTCGTTTCTTTGTTGGTGTATATCTTTCATGTATTGCATGCAACTATCATTCTATACCATGCTTCTTATACTGGTTTTCATCTGGGGTAATTGCCAAATTTGTAATGCTAGGTTCGCAGTTTCAGATCCATATCCTTCTGGCCTCTCTATTGAACACTTCTATCTGTTCGAAATCTCAATCATCCATTATATTCTTTTTTCTGCAATTTCTGTGTAATAACAAATTTAAGGGTTTAGATGTTGCTTGCATGATGGCAGCAGGAGGGAAGGGAGCAGGAGAGGGTCCAAATTTGTTGGCTGCAGTGTGCAGGTGTACCTTACAAAAGTGTCCATTTTCAAATAGCCTTGTTTTTTAAATATGGTAAAATGATAGAGTTCCTTCCTCATTTGTTATGTGCTCCTGGATAATGCTTGTGCTCTTCACACGTTTATTTTTTGAATAAAATAAGTTTTCTTTCTATTTAACTTTTAAGGCATTTATTTATAGCGAGGACGAGTCCCACGATTTGAACTGTTTGCACACTCAGTCTCTTATGAAGCATCGGAAGTGAATTCCCATTCCTAAGATATATTTTGACAGGTTAAGCCATCTTTGATTCCACGGTGTGAATGTACGTCACAGCGGTTTCACGTGCGTTCATTGTTCCATAAAACGAAATCAAACACACTATAAATAGTTGACTACTTCAATTGCTTCATTCGTTTTCCAAATATCTCTTCTAATTTACAGTGCCTTTGGAGTAAAATTGTAAACAGATATAGAAACAAGAAATGTGTTACTCTATGAGAGTATTACGAAAACATTTGATCCAGTAGTAAAACGAGTGCCATGGCAAAGCTAGGATCAAAGCCAGGGTGAACAACCAATTGAAAAATCTCGATCCCGAAAGATACGTCTTTGCTATTGGCCTCCTTTCTCTTGATTTCAGCCACGGCCTTCTTGTACTCATCAAACACTTTACATGTCCTATGTGCATAGGAACCTTCAACTGTAAACGCCGCATGTCGTTTGTCTGAGTCCGATGCTACGCGATACACGTAGGCCTGAACCTTGGCTTTGCCGTCTAAAATATTCACACGCTTCTTTACACAACAAACTGGACTTTTTTTCGGTGTACACCACTTACTCCTCCTACTCTGCTTCCCCCTTTCCCCTTCATACACAAACCAGTTTTCTACTAATCCCAGCTTCTGCAATCAAATAAAATCAACATGTCATCTACAATACCATTTTAAATTGTTTAATTCTTAATGGGATCAACTATCAACCAATCAACATCTCATCAAACATGCCATTCAAAACCATATTTGATGTCTACACTTCTAATTAATAAGAAAACACTTTAAACAGGTCTATGATTAGACGTGTGCTACTGATAGTACATCTTAACTAAATTCTTTTACAAACCACAAACACCATTCATATAATTAACAGAAAAAGTACACTGTCCACATATTAGTTAGTGCAAACAGCGCAATAATGGTCGTATCCCATTTATTCATAAAGAGATTTTACCAGTTACAAAATTGCCATTTTATCATTTCTTCATCTGCTTTGATCTCGAAAGTCTTGTACAGAAAAATTGATCCATTTACACATTAAAGCATAGAAAGAAAGATCAAGGGGATGACATATACATACCCTGGAGCGGATCAAGGTGAGGAGAGAGTTTCCAGAAGCGTCCATAAGAATGACTTCATTGGGGTGCCCGATGTAATTGTCAACCCTATAAGCCAAGTTTCCATATGAATCAATCACCGTGAACCCTTTACAACTAATCACCAGGGATTTTTTCCAAACTGTTAGCGTTAAAGACGTGCACAAGCTTCCATCCGTTAAAGGGTACTTGTTTCTCTCCCCATCATGCTCACCCTCGTGTTCCTCGTGCACTGCTCTTGACAGAAACTTGAACCTAGGAAACACCCTCATGATCTTGCTCCAACTCTTTGTACTTCTATTTCCTTCAGTCTGAGGTTAACACTGTCAGCAAATACTACTATAGTTAGCTAGTTAACAAAATGGTTCGGCGGAATATATGTAAACTCTTAGGGGTTGTATTATATATATAGCTACAACAAGGTATACTACGTGTTCACACCACTTGGAATATGGACACGTTTTCAAACATAAAATACGTGATGAAGTTGGTCTAGAATCGTGCTTCTAGCGCAAAGCCAAGGGCGACAATACGGATTAATCAGCACTTAGAACACAGCAACCTTTTGGAGGCTAGTGTGGGACGAGAATGTTGATGTGTCTTTATGAAAAGTTACACGCCCTAGGACCCAATGCATTGTTTTCTCCACTTCTTTGACTTCTTTTTTTACTTTTGTAATATTCTTTGATCAACTATGGGGTGCAATTTGAAATATTAAAAACACTACTTGGTGAACATCTCACTTGCATTCACACTTGATCACACCATTGCTTTTAGCAAATTCCAAAATCTACAGGAAAGTGAAAAAAAGAGATAAATTCGAAATTTGAATCTTGAAATATCTTGAAAAATAAAGGTATATCGGTTTGACTGAGATCTGCAGATATGTGCAGGAAGAAGGACAAGTGTGTAAAATAAACTTGATCTTATCATTCATGTAGAGAGACGTGTAACGAAATGATAAATCAGTCACAGGGTTCAATTATAGCAGCTATAGTATAATATATGAACATTTTATTCCACGAAAAAAAATAAGGAACACCACCATACGATGCTCTTTCTTACATTACGCGAACTTGGTCCCCTTATGATAATATCTTATGGTCCTCGAATCATCATCAACATTATACTTTGTCCACTCAAGAATAATGTTTTTTCTTAAATATAAAAAAATGGTTCATTCTATGAATGATTTTGGCTATGCACCGTCCTTGCGTACCTTAAATTATACATAACACATTTTTTTTTTTAATTTTTTGGATAAGATGGATGAGAAGAGATATTTGGAAAGAACTGTTGATGATGAAATCATTGGCGACGAGTGTTGGAAATTGGTGACGCGTGTGCCGGCAAGGTTGCATCTTACACTCACAAATCTCATATCTTGTTTTCAATTTTCAAAGGTTGAGTGCTTCAAAATTGTCTGTGTTTGTTGGCTACGTATGGTTATACGAAAGTTACGGAAAAGGAAACTAGGAAGTGATTGAAGTTGTGGAGGGAGGACTCATCACCACTGAACTATAGAGTGATCAAAGAAAATTTGTAATTTTTTGAGCTAACTTTTTGACTAATATTTTTGTGCCAATTTTCTCTTTGTTTTTTCATTATATAAGAAAACAAAGCAAAGGACATGCGCAATGGGTCTACCATTTGCAAAGTGCACGTGATATATTCTACCAATAATTAAAGCAGATGGAACAATGTTGCTGTATATATATATATATATATTGTTTATTATCACTATTATTCAAATGAGGAGAATGAGTACACAGAATTAATGATCCAAGTAAATTATTCGAGTATTTAGGGGAATATTTTCCAAGGAAATTAAAGAAGAAAGTAAACTCATGAATTTGAAATTTTGAAGTGACAGATGTAACTGTCCTACTGCATGCAAATATTATTAATGCAACGTAAGGCGAAACAAAGAAAAGATAGGAAAAGGTTACATCTTAATCTTATCATGTTCTTAAATTCATGGAAACTAAGAAAGCCATGTTCAAAATACTAAGTGGCTCTGTCGGAAAATTTAACCCATATGCGTATCTCATATAGCTAGATTGAGAATTTAGAAGGAACATGAGAATCTAGTGCAGCTACATATGGATTTCATCTCAACCTCTTCATATGCCAAACTATAACGATATATTATTTATAATATTAAGAAAATATTGTTTAAAGGACTTTAGTGTTTATAATCTACTTATTAATAAAATTTGTTGATATATAACAGAAGTCACAGATTTGTGTAGCCAATTTGCTATTTATTCTTGCATTAATAAGTGATTGGGCAACTAAGGGTAAGCATGGACCTAACATAGGCTAACCTAAGAGCCTAGGATAATGATAAAATAAAATGATACAATCTTAAGAAAATGTCAAACTACACACTCTTGGAGAGAGAAATAAGGAGAAACAAAAGAATGGATAATGGTAAATATCATAAGTAATAATGTGGTATGACAAAAAAGAAAGAAAAACAAATTATAAATGATAAGAATAACTATGTTTACTTATTGAAACAATAATGAAAGAGAGAAAAAATATAGGTGTCCTATTTATATGATATGAAAAGAAAAGAAAAATAAAGAAAAACGATGGTGTTAATTAAGTATATATTTAAGAAAAACTAATGTTCAAATAATAAGAAAAATACTAATATCATATTTTTTTATATAAGCTTTTTTTGGGAGGAAAGGTTTGTTTGTAGGAGGAATCAAAACAGTAATGCTACTTAAGGTAGGGACTTTACGAAAGAGTTTATTTTTATACATTATTAATTTATTTTAAAAAATAATTCTTATCAACCTTAATAAATCTAACTATAAACAATATCAATCAAACTGTTGTCACTCTAACCAAACTTGAACTAAGTAGATAACTAAAAAAGAAGTAACGTGAATTTGTGAATGTGAAAATTTTTAAAATTCTTAATTTTCTAAATCATTTATGAAATTATCTAACTTTAAACAATAAAATTTCTTTCATAAAATTCTAAAATTGTAATTTTTTAATACTTTTTATTCAAACAATATATTTCATTCTAAAATATTTAAAATTTTCTATGAAAATAATTATCTTTCTAGAATTTGTTATCCAAACACTATTAGAAATATCTTTCAATATAATTGGTGGAATACAGCGATTAACACTTTTATCACGTGTCTTACACGAGGCTCCACCAATTTATCGAGCAGCCATGTTTAATTACATTTTTAAAACCAAAAAAAGAAATTTTTTGCAAATAAAACCCAAACATGACATGTTATTACCATTTTCAAACAATTCACTATAATTAATCAAAAGACCTAAGATGATGTTACTAATACCATTTCGAACAAGAAAAACTTTGTCTGAGGCACCTACCTTTTTCTCTCATTCATCACCTCATCATCTATACTAAATCAGGGAACAGTTTATGGCTACAAGCAACTATTCCTCCACATGCATGTGATAAATATCATATATACAGAGTCTGCATCATCATCATCATCTTTATGCTTATTTTTTCAAACACGGTTTCTGTGTTGAAATTGGAGAACAGTTGCTGCATTATAGCCTGCATTGGCACAGTGTTCTGTTCTCCTCAAATGGATGGATAAGGTCTTCACTGCTTCAGTGTTTTCACTGTTCAATTATCCAACTTAATGCTTTACACATTTTCAACCATAATATCATAAGACACATATGCTAATATTGCATTTCATTTTCCCTCAAAGGTACCATAAATGTGGTATCCTTTCCAAACTAAATAGGTAATACAATTGTTTGAATTTTATGGAAATATTAACTTTTAGATTATTAATCTTAATATTAATTTTTATATTTTATTAAAGTTTGTGTAAGTATAAAGTTATCACATGAAATTTATAAAAAAAGAAAAAGAAAAAGATCTATAAATTAGTATTTAATTAGCTTGAATTAGTTTATTTGTAAGTTTAAGTGAAAAAACTAAGTATCTTCTTCATGTATAGGAGTAAGTTAGGACAATAATAATTTTACTATGCTTACCTCAACGCATTAGACAGTTTATTTGTTAAACATATGAGAAGCTGCTAATTTTGAATTGACGTGGCAATTTTTATATTTTTAATGTTTATTAAGGAATAATGAACTTTGTATTAATATTGTTAGATGATTTAGAATTAAAGATTGAGTTTAACTTTCAAAATACTTAAGTTTTGAAAAAAAAATCGAAATTTATGTTCACAAGAAATTACTAATAAAGAAGTATTTTTTATTTATATGATCATGATTAGTTCTAATAAATATATTTTTATTACAATATATTTTGAATGTATTTAAATTGTTTTTATAAATAGATTAAGCATTAGTCTCATAAAATCAATGGGATCAGAATTTCTTTTTCAACGAGATTAATGATAATTTTTTGAAGCCTAACCGAGGAGAATGATGACAATGCTGAAGACATACAAATCACGTACAATATTTCTTGATAATATTCTTAGCTCCTATTTACTAAATAATATGTCTAATATGTGAGAAAAACTATGCAGGCTTCAGTAACTTAAATAAAGTCAAGGGAAAGAAATTATTTATAAATAAAATAATAGTTTGCTAGTTAACTAAATAATAAAATTTTAATTTTAATTTTTTTAATAGAAATAAATAATCATTAATTATTTTTTATATTTTGAAATTATATGGTACGTTGTGTAGCTTACCTTGGGCTAGTTTCTTGCAAATATTATATCGTACTATTCTGTGTACCTTGCTTTTCTATTTGTTTACTTTTGCACTTTCCTCCTACAAGAAAAAGAATCTGGCCCAACATTCATATGCATGAATTAGAGTATAAGATTTTCTAAACTAAAATAAGAAAATATTTCATTAAAAAATATTGCAATTTTACTTAAAATTATCTTCTAAACTTTTAAAACATTGAATTTTCGTTAAACCAATTCAATCAACTTTATCGAAACTTTACGATAGTGATGTAGTCAGTCCATTTAATCATTATTGAATTATTGATATTCAGTGACGTTCTATTAATTTTAGTTTCGAAAAGTTCAGTTATTTAATAAGATATAAAATATCATATGATTGAATTTGATTCATTTTTTTATATACTAATTTTAATATCAAATCATTTTGACTACACTAAAGATATTAAATTGTTTGGTATTATATACTGTTTCAACTAGTCCTGTACTAATTCTAATTTTTTATTTTAGACGCATTCACGCACACTGATACTAAGAATGCACATACATTAATTATTCTAGAATTTATTCTAAGGTGTGTCACATTAATTATTCCATTAAAAATAAAAGTATAAAAATGATAAGGTCTCAAGTCACATGGCACATATCCCTCCTCAATAACATCTACAAAACTTGGAAGATTCCTTTTTGTTTGGTTTAGGCCATATTCCAAAAGGATGTGGCATTATATACCTATTCACAATCATCAAAGGCCATACTTAATGGCATTTTATTTTATCTTTAATATTTTGGATGAGATATGCACTTGGTAGAAATGGAAAGTGGAATTTATGTGAGTTCCACTAAGAAAAAAAAAATGAGCAAGTGGGTTTGAGTAACTTTCTAAAACCTGCAATTTGTTTCTGGAGGAAATTATGGGTGGCTAGGCAAGGTAGCTAACTAGGTTTAAAGGTTACCAAACCAAACACATAGATTCCTCATAAAACAACAACGTAAATTCCAAACTCAAAATAGTAGTCAATTATAAACTGGTTATGTGTTTTATACGCATAAACAACTTTCATATATTATTGTATTTCCATTTTTGACATTCCATGTGTGCTGTAAAGTTTGACACTATATTATTTTATATAAAACCTAATGATCAATGTTAACAGTGTATGTTGATGTTTACACGATCATATTTTTATTTTTAGTATAATAAAAATTATCACTCTTAACAAATATACATCACTCAAAAATTGATATATGTTAATCTGAATTTGGATGTATGGCATCTGGTTTAAGATTTAACCCAAAAAAGTCTAGATTTCATGCAGCATCAGGGGTTTAAGAACTGCACACTTTTCTTCTTCTTTTTCCTTTACTTCTCTTTTTCTCTAAGTTTTCCTTTTATATCATCTAATCTCAAAATAGACCGTTACTTAAATTATCAATTTCACTTAACCATTTAAGTTACTGATCAAAAAGGGAATTTTTAGGCTAAACAAAGTTTGAGTTGTTGGGCGCTTAATCATTTCTAATTTTCCTTAGCTGAACTTAAATTGTATCAATTAAAGATATAATAGAGGAGTGTAAATAGCAGGAGTCATTCATTTTCTTTTTGTATAAGTGTTTCTCTTTTAACTAACCCTAATTTACAAACAATACTTCTTGCTGGGCTTAAAGTGGCCTACTTTTGGAAGCCCAACTTAAAACGACCGGAAGAGATCTTGGCAGATTTTTCCTACATCCCATACTTTCATCCTGCACTGCCATATTTCTGAAAATAACAAAATTACCCTTCTGAATTTGTCGTAATAATTAATGTAATATAATTATTTTATTTTATTTTTATTAATTATCCCTCACATACTAATAAACACGAAGACATGAAAATTAATTTTCTTTATATAGTTTACTTAAAATTAAGAAAATTTATTAATGGCTCATTTAATGAATAAGATATAAGATAACACATATTATACAAGTATAATAAAAAAATACATTACATAAAATAATGTACTTAACATAAACCAAATAATAATGTGTAATGTCTGTGATAACAATAATAATAATAATTTCAATTTTAATGTGGTAATTATGATGATGATGATTAATAATGAGACTAATAATTATAACTATTATTATAGAATAATAAGAATGATAATTATGATAATTACAAAATGATAAAAATTGTATGTCTATCTTTTATACAAATATCATATCACGAAGTGTTTTGAATTTTATGCACCTTATCATATCAGAATATTTTTTATTATAACTTGTATCTTAAAAATGTTAGTTGTTTACATTACTAATACAGGTCATATAATGATTACCTCAAAACAATAGAAAAAAGAAGAAATGATGAAAATATTAAAGAGTATAAGTGACAATAATTGTAGAATGGTAGTGGTGAAAGGAAGAAAAAGATATATAGTTATAAGAATTCCTTCTTAATAAAAAGTAGGTCATGAAAATAGGATATAATAAATAAAATGATGAAAAAAATATATTCTGTTGATCACTAAACGATTATTATATCCTGATCTAGTCACCCTGGATATTATTCTTAATGGTAACATAAAAATCACTAGAATGCAAAGAAGAACCCAAAGTGGACACATATATCAAAAGAAAATTTGTTATACTGCATATTGGAGATTGAAGCAGTATGCTTGAATTGCTAGATTAAAACTTTATTATTGTGATATAAAAGAAAAAACACCTTAACTAAGCTTTGTTACACCGGCTAGTTAAATAATTGCTTGTGTTATGAAATTATGCTAAGTGGCTTCGGTGCAAAGCAAATATGGCCAACATTCGGTTTATGGATCTTTCATACATTTTGCACGCAAAAAGAAAAGGGAAGGGGAGAGAAAAATAAAGAAATAAAAACAATAGCATTTTTTTACTAAAAAAGGTAAAGTGACTAATTCTATTATACAGATATCTTAGGATTATAATTCTCTAAAGTGAATAATAACATTGCACTTTTTGGTCGATGATATATAAAAAAAAAAAAAAAAAAAAAAAAAAAAAAAAAAAATAACAAAAAAAAAAAAAAAAAAAAAAAAAAAAAAAAAAACTAGTAATATAAGACAAAGTACTAGCACATAACACAAAGAAGAGGATAACATAAAAGATAAATATAGTCCATCTCTATCGAAAGAGTCAAAACTAAACAAATACAACCGCATAACTTTATGTTATCAATTACATTTTTAATTGTTAAGTATTATAAAATTACTAATCTGCCTCTAACTCAACACATGGCGTATATATATATATATATTTTCAAACAATGCTCAAATACTATAAATGAACTTGAAATGAGTTAAATATGATTGATTAAGTGAAAAGATGGATATATACAACAAAGCCTGGCCCAACCTTTTTTTACCGGTTCAGTCCAACTTAGAAGCTGTAATTTTCTCCTTATTTGACTCAATTTGTAAATTTATCATTTCAGAAAAGTTTTTAATCCTTTTCTTTGAATTTTTTAGTATATAAAAATACAAAAATCTTTTTAAAAAAAATCAGATGCTTACAAATGCAGTCATGAGCAAAATAATAAAGTAAGATTATAGTAACTCAAATATTATATTACTTTAAAGCCCAATCCAAGTATCGCGGAGCTTGACGAAATAATTGAAAGAGTCAAATTTCCCAAAAAAAAATCAATTCATATATTATTTATTAACATTTCATAATTATATCTAATTTCACTTGGTACTTAATATTAAAACAACTCATAATATGATAATTTTATATCAATATTTTCCCATATGATATAAAACTAAACTAAAATAAATACTATGATATTCTTTTTCATTGTTCCCTCCAATTTCATATTTTATTATTTATTTATTTATCCAAATAAATAAACATTGATTTCTAAAAATTGTAAATTTATTTTCAATTAGGATTTGATATTATTAATTTTTAGAAAAAAGACAACAACTTATAAGTATTTATGTAGCAATTCATATTCAAATATTTTAAAATTATGTAAACGCTTATTAATATATATTAAAAAGTAAAATTTATTGAATTTTAAATGTTTATAATGCAAGCTTTTATATGATAAGAATTCATCAACATAAATATTAATTAAACTACTTTTCTAAATAAATCCTAAGAAATGTTTCATTAGGTTTGGGTAAGCTTTATTAGACCATAGTTCTAACTTTAATTAGTCCGACCATTGTTACAGACTAAAAAGCGCTGCATTAAAACGGCTTAGAATTTATTAAAATAAAATAAAATCTGCGAAGTAATAATATATATATATATTACACCTACAAATATATAATTCATATTAATTAAAAATGTAAGTTAAATTTATTTAATTTTATTGACTTTAGATGAAAAAGTCACAATCTTAAAAGTACTCTTAATTTTTTTCTTGAAATGACCCATTTTTTACATTAACTTGAGAGTGTTTGAAATTATGATATTAAATATTGGCGAAATAATTAAAGTATGTATATATTTAATATGTCAAACTTACATTTCTTTTATATATATTTGAGATGGAAGTATTAAAATTGTAAAGCAGTGTTATTCCATCATTTTGTATTTGGAAGATAAGGCCATTTTATGACGCGCGGGTTCACATTGAAGAAAACACTTTTGTACTGATTAGGTAGTGACAAGTTTGTTTTTATTATCTTTGACTTTGTGAGACCCTCGGAAGAACACAAGTCTTGCTTCATGCAAATCTTTACAAATTCATCTCAACGATACGTCCACGAAAACGCGTAGACTACGTTTAAACATGGACCTTTTCAAACTTTGCAAAGTCTTAATATTACTTTATATTCATTCTCCAATACCGGCATCACTTACCATCATTGCCAAATATCTCACACCAAAATTCACCTATAAAAATAGTTTTGTAGATTTAAATTTAATATGAATTTATTTTCTAAAAGTGGACTTTAAATTTAATAACCCAACCTTATAAATTGATAGCAATTTGATAATGGGTAGTATGATAAACTTATTCAATTTTATTAGAATGAATTTTAATATTATTTTAAGAAATAGATTTTAAGTTTAACTTAATTTTATAAAATTAATTTGTAAAATAAAATTTACAGTTATTTATATCTTATAAATTAACTTTATCTCTAATTGATATGAATTTTAGAAAAAATCAAGAAAAACTAAAAAAAAAACCACAAAATAGAGCAAAAGGAAGAATGTTATCCACTATTTACAAAAAAAGAAAAAAAAAACTAATATACATAGTAGAAAAGATAAAAATACTAGATTGGGAGATAGACTGTCAAACAAAGACTGTTTACTGAAACATTAGATAGTCAAACAAAAATTTTTTACCTCAAATATTAGACGGACTACACTTAGAAGAACACTAAAAGATGATCATTTACTCGTACATTAAGCATTAAAATGACTACCCTATACCAAACATGAAACAGGTCAAACAAAAGATCGTCTACATATAAGACAAGCATTAAAGGAATCAAACAAAGACTGTCTACACTTGTACCAAGTATTAAACGAGTCAAACAAAGACTGTTTACTGAAGCATTAGATGGTCAAACAAAAAACTTCTACATTAAATATTAGACAGACTAAACTTAGAGCATTAGAAGATGATCATTTACTCCTACATTAAGCATTAAAATGACTGTTTACCCTATACCAAACATGAAACAGGTCAAACCAAAGATGGTCTACACATATAAGATAAGCATTAAATGAATCAAACAAAGACTGTCTATATTTGTACCAAGCATTAAACGAGTCAAACAAAGACTGTCTATATCTGTACGGAGCATTAAAAGAGTCAAACAAAAATTGTCTATACCAAACAGAGACTGTCTACACCTATACCAAGCATTAACCAGTAAAACAACAGTCTATCTAACAAATGAAAAAAAAATAAAAACTATTTATATCAAAAACAAAAGATAGAAGATTAAAAAAGAGAAGAGTTTAAAAGTGATAGCATCTATCTCAAACATTTAAATATTCAAATTGGTAATTTGTACATCTAGATCTCCTTAACAATTGAAAGTATCTATTATGTAGAAATTGCAGACATTATTCTCACGGTTGCTCACTTCATTTTACATGTCGTATTTGCCCTATCAACTTTCAAAAGGAAAACACAAACATTTTAATTTAATCAGTATTGGAACCTCAATGCATAGCCGTAAGTAGGTAGTTTTTTTCTAGATTATGGTGCCCCAGTAATGGTTTTCACGGTTCACTTTTGAACATAACATTATGCGACTTGAATATTTTATGTGGCCATTTCCTTCCACTGAGTCGATGATATCGTGTAACAATGACATGTGTGCTCTAATCAAATGCTTTTGGAAAGGGCTTCCAAATTAATGGTTCAACATTTTCCATCCTCTCATTCTCATACATAAACATAGGTATGAATTTGTATAACCAAACAATGATTGCTTCCGATATAAAGGTAAGAAAAAGAGCTTCATTCTCTCGAAAGAACCAAAGTCCATCATTAACCATCTTGGGGTTATTAGTTTCTTGACAAGACAAACTTTATAATAATAATGCTTGAAAAAGAACAAAGAGAATGTCCTAGTTACCTTAATACAACTTGAACATAAAAAGAGGTTAACGTATGGTTTAGTCTCTATAAAAACCGTAAACTTGTTCAAATGTCGGTTTAATAAATTAAGGTTTAGTGTCTATAAAAACTTATTTTATAAGTACCGCTCTCTAGCTCTTATAGAACAATATATATGTTTGAGAATAAAAATGCTATAATAATGGGCAGACAAACTGAATTTTATGTAAGTTATGCATTTTTTTCTTCATAACTTCTCAAAACTAATAAAATAAATACATTATTTCATTCATATACAAGAAAATGATTTTTATAAAATGGAAACTTCATAAAAGATCTACACTACAGCTTTTGGTGAAACATTTGTTTTCGTGAATGTCTCCCCTGAGTCAATGGGTTTCATAAATATGTGTAATTAGTCACTTTTAGAATTCACAACTCAAATAACTCAAATAGTTTGAAAAGTACTTTCAACTAGACAGTTAAAATTTTGATCTAAATTAAATTGGTTCACCAGTGGATTCATTTGACTTAAAATTTAAAAATACATAAATTATTTTTATCTTTTAAGTCAAGTCCGACTAATTGGCCTAACATATGCTTAGGTTAAATCTAAAGATTTATAGTTAAAAAAAAAGAGTTAAGTTATATTAACATATGTAAACTCTTTTGGTTCGACTAACTGAATCACATGATGAATTTTACCAACTCTAGCCATCTCTCGCAAAATTTAGAAATATTGACTTAATTTTTGCTATTATTTTCTGATCCTTAAGTATTTTAGAACATTTGGTTAAACGTGGTTGAGTTTAATCAAATTTACCATATTAAAATTTGTAAATTGAATTTATTGGATTAGTTTTTAGTCGATCAAATTTGGTGTGAATTTGATTTTGAGGGTATTAAGTTCTTAAGCCTCAAACCTGAAGAATTGAAGTTAAAAAAAAAAATCAAATTTAAAATTAATCCAATTTCGGTCAATTAAATTTACTGAAATTTTATTATATTAAATTAGTGTGGATCTAATCCAAAAGGTATACAAAATCAGTGTCATGACTTGAAATTATATATTATATGCAAACAAATGCATTTTAAAAAATATTATTGTAACATTTTTATTTAAAAAAAAAAAACACAGCATTTATAATCTTATATGAGGGAGTAGATTTTTAAAGGTTAAAAAACAAGTATTGTGTATCAAAATCTAGAAATTTTACGAGACTTGATCCTTATCGTTAGTATTCCAATAATGAATAACAATCTCATTTTACCATAGACACCACACAAACAAAATGAGAAAAGCAAAAAAACATATAACATAATTGTATTGTCATGAGTCATTTTTAAATTTAAAGTTATACAGAAAAAAGTGAGTGTGCATACCAGAAGTTTAGCTTACACTGATGATAATTAGTTTAAGAAGAAAATGATTATTAGTTTTTAGTTGCACGTGGTAGCAAGAGAATCCAGGGACAATGGAGAAATGGAAAGTTTGGGAAAAGGATTGAAAGGCAATTAAGTGGACATGAATGCAAACCACTTGAACTTTACAGCATATAATTGATTAAAGGAGGAAGTTATATGTCATATGTGAGAAAGTGAAGTATAGCAAAGAAATTGGAGACTTCAATAACAATTAACAACATTAAAAAGTAGCATTAGTTTCTTCATTTATATGTGTAAGCAATAACCAAATTCTTTTGGAAACATGGGAGTTGGTGAGCATTGACTTCGAGGCTTTTCATGGCCCACTACCCTATTTGGGCCTTTTACGTAATGGTCTTCTAGAAGCCCACCTATCCCCAAATTCTGCATATCTCTCTCTTTATTTCTTTTTTTTTTTTTTCTGAACTTTTATGTATGGTATCTGTAACATGAATAAATTATCTCCTTAATCACATTACCATGAGTTCAATTTCTAACAATGTATATGAAAATATTATCAGCACATTATTCAATACGTTTTAGTATTAATTAAAATGATTAAATACAAAGTTGGGCGCATTTCATTTAGTGGATCTGACATTATGACATAAAATTTATTTAATAGCAAAGTGTTTATCAGGCTTTCTAGTGCATGTATTAGGCTTTGTTAGAGATAATATATATTATTAAAAGTAAAATAGAAAATTATTTCATGTAAACAGTGGTAATTTCGTTATATATATTACAGATGAAAGAAGTTTTCAACTTTTTTTAAAACTTATTCATTAGTTAAAACATTTCCGTTTAAAAAAGAAGAAAAATTGCATCAATTAATCAAAACTGAAGGATATAATCTCTTTGATGTGTAATTATTTCTCTCAATAGAAAATTTCAGTGAGTATTAGAGAAAGACTTTTCTGATCATCTAATAATATTGGTAAGAAAAATTTGCAATCCTCTGTTATTAATTTCAGAACTTGGTTACCCATTTTTAAATTGATCCTGCAAAAGAAACTTGTACCTAACATAAATTCTGGTCATTCTTATGTCATCATATTAATATTGATTTCACGTTTATGTTTCTTGTTTTCTCATCTCTTATTTAACCTTTTAAAAAAAATGCAAAACAATATAATTTTTCATATAATGTGTTTAGCTAAAAAAAATGGAAAACAGGATTTTTTAAAATTTTACATCCTTCCCTGCGTAATTTATAAAATTCTTTTCTCTCTGTTCATATAATTCCATTGGATGTTGTTCGACAATTTTATTGAAATAAATAATATATAATCAACCACGCAGTTGAAGCTTAATTTTATTTAAATCAGTAATATATCATTAATTAACCACGAACATGTAGCTTACTAAATCAAATTCATTTGTCAATCAATTATATAGAAAAAAAATAGAAAATGTGATTATATAAACTATGATTCTACATGTTTTTTAATTCATGAAATGATTCAATTTGAATTAATTTCTAGTTAACTTTAATGTATAATGAAGTGGACATCTGGCCAGATAATATAGGGTGGAACATTAATTTTAATCATCGGAGTAATATGATAATTATAAACTCTTATTTAAATACATTTTCTAATATTTTTAAAAAATTACTAATATAACATATTGAAAAAATGAAATCGATTCGTCCCTGCAGTGGTAAAGATGAAAATTAGTGGGACAAAAGGAATCATTAAAGTCTCTATCAAGCACATGTGAACATTTAAAAGTGCAAATCACGAAATATAGCCGCATTTTGAAAGTTAAAAATTCAGATAAAATCATCTGTCTAAAAAAAATACCTTAGTCATCACTAAAAAAACCAATATTCTTTTCATATTTTATAATTCTCAATTTTTTTTAGTGTTCTATATATTAAATACAGTAGTTATCTTATGTTCAGCATGGGCTAATAATTAAAAATGGAAATATTAAATAAAGATATTTATATCAAATATTTCTTAATATTATACTATAACCTTAAACATAAAAAAAAAAAAAATATTTGTTATTAAGTCCTCCGCCACCTGAAAATTGTATGGTCTCTTTTCTTTCACGTCATTGCGTTTTTTTCACTTACGATTGACTTCATCACGTTTGACCACCACTTGTGGCCAATGTTTTAGTCTAAAAGACTTTTCCAATAGGCTTCAAGAAAATTATTGGAAATAGAATAATTGTAATGACTATAGAATTACTAGCAAACTACGTAATTTAGACGGTAAAAAAAATAATTGCAATTTTCGATTGTTTTTGTATTGCCGTTGATATTATAGTTTATTATTTTGAAACAGTCACATTATATTTCTACTCCATCTTCCCTTCCCTCAAGTTCAACACAAAAGACCAAGTCCTTATAGAATGATTTAGCACAGGACTGTTTTAGTTGTTGTATATATCAGTGCACCTAAATTTGTAAGCATTTTTAATTAGGTGTAAACTAAAAAATATATAAATAACTTTTATCTTTTACCATTCGTATAATTGAGTTTCTGATAGTTTAAAATGGTAGAAAAAAATAATTTACCTTGTATAATTATTGGTCTTTATAAGAAAAGAAAATGTGAAAAGAGATAGTGCGAGTAGGTGGAGTTCTAACAAGTGATGGTGCTATTTTCCCAACGAAGACTGAATGATAAATATTCCACAATTGGATGAGTCTCCAAAAAGGAAACCCTAACTCACTTGAATTAATATGCCGCAATAGTTACGGTGGCAAAACAAGTCAATAGTAATTTTAATTTAATTAGGTGAAAGTGCGTGCATGGTTCTTCTTCTTCTGTTGTGTTGGTAGAAAATAAATAAATAATTGATAATGGGTGTGGACTTTGCTTTTTTAATTTTGTTGTTATAAGTTTTGTGTGTAATATTTTATGGTAAAGGGGTTGGTGGGTGATATTTGTCAAACGATGTTTCTTTTTCTTTTCTTCATCTCCCTTTTATCCATCACTTTCTTCCCTTCCCTTCCATATGAACGATAGTTTCTGTAAGCATTGATTTTGTGCATGAAAGCATGGGATGCCTTATGGTACAAGTTAAATACTTTAGTTGGAACCTTTCATATTATTTTCAAAGTCAACTTGAAATATACACATCTAATTAAAACTTAGTACCATTGTCAAATATTTTCTCTTATAAAATAACTCACATCATTCACCCAATCTCGCATCATGCTCACCTATTTTTGGCTCTCCTGATTTTTCTTCTGCAATTGGTATATATTACTATAGCTTTTCAATCTTGTATTTACACTAAATGTTGGTCATAATATGGAACTATGCCTTTTTATCCATTAATGAGTAAAAAAAATTAAAGTATATATTCTAACTAGTTATGTTAAGATAATTTTACATTTTCATTTAAGTATGACAAAACGGCTTTTATAATAATTATTTTAAAAAATAGACTATGGAGAGATTTTTATTGATTAAACGGATAAATTTTACACCATAGAGCTAAGTTTATTATTTTTTTATGATAATCATTTTTTTTAAATTATACCAAGGACATTTTTTTATCGATTAACCCTGTATATTTTACACTATAGGAGCATTTTGATTAGATGTTTAAATTTTACACGATCCGAGCACGATAATTAAATTTTAATTTTCAGTTTTAAAGCAGAATTTTTAATCCACTATTAGTTATTAATTACATTAACAAAAAAAACTTTATTTGTAATATTAAAAAATTGGTTCACTTGATTAGACGTAATCAAAGTTGAAGTTGGATACTATTCTTTGAAGGATGTAATTAATATAAGTACTTTATTCATTTCTCCATTTTACTTTAGGATTGTTGTTAGTTTTTTTTTTATTATTATTATTATGTGTGTGTGTGTATATATATATATATATATATATATATATATATATATATATATATATATATATATATATATATATTTAAAAAAATTAATGTATAGTTTCAGGATTTCTATAACAAAATTAATGTGTTTCAGGATGTATAGTTTATTTCAAAGGAGTGAAACCCTAAAAAAGCATTAACTACTCCTAGGTGATTTCTCATACCATTAACTTCAACTTTTTTTTTTAGTTCTTCTTTTAAATGACTTGTAAAACCTTCATAAAAGCTTAGAGTTTCATTTAATTACGGATTACGGAATGATAATAGTATATATTCTTTTATGTAAAAACACTTGTACTAAAGTTTTTTTTTTTAAGAAAATATACTTATTTGGAAATTTTTTTCAATTGCTTTTATTCACTACCCTCCTTTGTGTCTAAAAATGTGAAAATAAGTAATTCATTAAAAAAAATCTGATGTAGAAAAATGTTCGGGTGAATTTTTAAATTAATTCCGCACTTTTATTTCTTACGTGTTAGTTTAATGTTAATTTTACTTACTTTATATACATTATATATGCTGTTATAAAACTAATGTCAGATCTTTCAACAACTATAAAGGCTCGGTTCGAATAATATTTACAAATTAAAATTAATTTATATAAAAATTGAAAATAGTTTAAAATAAACTAATATGACTTTCTCTTATAATTTAGTTAAGATGTAAGTTATTTTTTTAAATATAAGTTAATTATAATTTATAATAAATAATTTTTCTTATTTATTTCTGGAAATACTTTTACACCAAAGTAGTTTTGATTACGTTCCTATTATTCTATGTTATATATCTAAGAAATAAAAATTACATATATTTATTCACAATTGACGAGGGTTTTACCAATCGCTACCAATAATCCCCAATGTATTTCACATGAATGACTTCGTTATGACATGAGGTGTGAACGTTCCTTCATCAATGAAAATTACAGAAAATGGTTATATCTTTCTGACAGTTACTTTGTAAAACAGAAATCGAAGCTGAGGCCAATAAATGCAATCTGTACTCGTTTTTACCATTCCCAGGTCATCATATTTATGGTTGGGTTAAAATATTGTTTCCAATTAACTCTTATGTCAATGGAACAGTTAACAGAATTTCAAATGAACAGTTAACTACACCAACCCCTTCATAGAACATTATTATATATATATATTGTATATCAATTTTTATAAAGAGAGAACGAAATATAAATTCTAAAAGAGATTCATCGTAGACAAAATAATATTACATGAAAAGTATGTAAGTGATATAAAAAAATACATTCTTATGGTAAAATAAATAATAAGTGTTACACCGACTATATATTCCGAGTATAGTTGTACCAAAATTTTTGCAGCAACTGATCCGTAAGTAACTATGAAGAAAAATATTTTACAATAATTTTTGTGTCGTGTGTATTCTTTCATTCTGAAATTAATTATCTTTATGACTTAGTTAGTCAGTGTTATATTAAAAAATACAATTGGAAATTATTTTTTTAATTTGAATTGAAGTATATACTTCAAAGAACTTTATTATTTTAATAAAATTCCGTAATTATAAAACGTTCTCCATTTAAATCGCTTAGGAATCAATATATATATATATATATATATATATATATATATATATATATATATATATATATATATATATATATA
>Ga0209489_104623_pt1 | contig 25132 bp, 13 predicted proteins | sample SiratrowhiteBW_FD_187527 | JGI IMG/M metagenome (GOLD analysis project Ga0209489, IMG submission 187527) | Root nodule microbial communities of legume samples collected from California, USA - Siratro white BW (SPAdes) (version 2) | ecosystem: Host-associated > Plants > Roots > Nodule | place...
AGTTTGATTTAAAAAAAAAAAAAAAACACCAGCTAGCTGTTAATTAATTATCAAATTTGTGATGTTTATACGCGACACAAATTTTAAAAGATTAATTAATAGTATTTATTAATTGTGATATATATATGGTTTAATCCATATAGAGAAAATATGCCATCTAGCATGTATGTATAGACTTGATTGAGAACCATGGCTTCGATTCATATATGCAGTGACAAAGTTGAAATCTACTTATATTGCATATGTGTCTAATAATTCCGAATCATGTTAATATTCATACATAACCACACAAGATTTATTATTCCTCCTATATGCATGCATATAATTATTGAATGTTTTTAATAAAGTATATGCAAGCAGTTTTGGTTTATCTATGTGCTTCTCATCCATATAAACAATTATTTGCAAATTAATTAACCAGAAAGGCAAAGAGCCAGTCTGTTTACTGTTAATAATTATGAGAGAGGGAACACAAATACAAATAGCTCTTGTGTTCTCCATTTGTTTTGCTTGCAAATTTCAGAATCAGAAACAGTGCATCAGCATCTATTGTTCTTCTGAATTATTTCACTTGGTTCAATTTGGAGGAAATTAACCTATGAAACACTGTTAAGTATGATTTTTAACTTGATTTATGGTGCAACATCATTGAATGGAGGCCCACAAATACATATAATCATATATTGCGTATAACTGAAGGGCCATGCATGTATTGAGTGTAACCACCACAGACACTGTTGGATGCATTTGAAAGGAATGTGTCCTAGGATTTTATTCAGCATCAAACTTATATATAAGAGTAAACAATAACTAGACTTTTCTCACCACCTTTTGATTTTACATTCTTATATAAAAAGAAATTTATATTCATAAAACTTACATACAATACTTCTTATTTTATAAAATTTGTAAATATATTACATTCAAATCTTATACCTAACTTTTAATACGATAAAAAAAAAACTATTCATTTTTTTTTTATATTTTTTCTTATTATCACATAAAGCTATCAATTTCTTAAACATTAAACAAATTTCATTGCATTATACAATTATATTTTAAAATGGCACCCTTTTCTAAACAAATACTTTTATAAATTTTAGCCTAATTTATATGTTAATTCCAACATTCCCACCAAGCTGCATTTATTTGGTAATTTTTCATGTATTAGGTAGTAGGAAACATAATAAAATTCAAAGGGAGCAAAGAAGCATAAGCAAACGTAAATATGAAAATCAACTGAAACCTAAATGCATCAATTGTAGGGTAAATTGAACATTGGACAACCAAAAAGTCGTTCAAGATACGAATTTTTCTTACAACACTTTCATCTTCCATTCTAGTCTAGAAGCTAGAGTGAACTATCCAAAATGTCGATAGGCTAAGTTTGTCTTTCACAACTCAACAACTAACAAGTCGACAACCTAGTAAGAGATATAGTAATTCATTTAGAAATTATAACGAGTGACATATAGTAATTCATTTAGAAATCATAATTAAGAGGCTAATTGGACCTAGATGCATCATCCATACAGAAGCTAGGCCAATTAGACTTAGATGCGTCATCTCTACAGAAGTTAGTCCAACACACCAAGTATAAATAGGAGGATAGAATAATAGGTAACGAAAATCTAACTCTCATTAAACTAAATCTATTTGAACTCTTAACAATGTCGAAATATATTTACAGATATTTTTACCAAAATAAAAAAAATGAAAACAAAGGAGAAAAACTGAAAAGAAAAAAATCAAAAATTCTCAATAGAAACTAAAAGACATAAGGTAACATCTTATGCTAGAACACCGACCAATCTCACATCTTGGAGAAAAAAAAAAGATACTTTCTAAAAAACTTGATGGTCATCTAGTTCATTGTTAACCCTTCAAGCCTATTAAATTATATTATCTATTTAACAATTTTTTTATAAGTTGATAAATATTTAAAATATTACTATTATTATTAATATTATTATTATAAATATTATTTTCACTATAAATATTATTATTAATATTATTGTTATTATTAATATTATTATCATTGTTATATATATTATTATTATAAATATCATTATTATTATAAATCTTATTATTAACATTATTATTATTAATATTATTATCATTAATGTTATAATAATTATTATTATTTGTATTATTATTATAATGATTATTATTATTATTATTTTAAATATTTTTATTATTAATAATATTATTATTGTTATTTAATTTCTATTATTATTGATGATATATTAAGTATTACCAAAAACCATTTTGCTAGTTTTTCTACTTCACTTTCCCAGAGTCCACTATTTCAAGCTTTCAACCATCTCCAAAAACCATAAAAAAATAATTCATAAAGTTGAGACTAAGAGAAATGTATAAACCAAAGCTTCCATAGATTTGATCATGGTTTACAATTATAGCTTTCATACCTGTTTCTTGGGGTGGGGCTCTTTTCTAAAAAAAAAAAAAAAAAAGAGTAAATGTTATGATTCAAATCAAGATTAATCTAGTTTTTTATGTGAAATTCAAAATTATAAAAAAGTAGAAAAGAACAAAAGAATGTTATACTACCTGTCTTCTTGTAGTTGGATCTCCAAGTTTTTGGAATGCTCCAAATTCTACTTGAGCATCTAAATCTGGGTCGATACCGGCAAAAACATCATTCACTCTTCGTTTTCGTTTCAGGCCTCAACTTCGCGGAGCCATTTTTATTTCTCGTTCACCACTCACGTTTTGCTTTTGTCATTTTCGTTTCGCCTCCTCGCTTTCCCATTGTTCTTCATGTGCCTTCAATCATCTCTAACATTCATTCACTCTTCATTTTCGGTTCACTCCTCAACTTCGTGGTGCCATCTTTGAAACGTCGTGTTGCGTTTCTCACTAGTACGTGTTTCGTTTCTCCTCTATTTTCGTTTGCTTTCACTGGTTTTCTTATTTCATTCACTCCATCTTTGTGTTTACTGGTTTTGCTAGAGTTCATTTGGCTCCATTTGTGTTGACTAGTTTTCCTTCATTGCGTCTCGCGTAACAACTGGTCTACAAGAGGTATGTTTTTACTATATCTTTGAAATTTTGTATTTGTATTATTGGAACGCTTGTCTGTATCGAATTGATTTTTTTGTATGCTTTGATATTTGTGTTGGGTATTTGGGTACTGAGTTTGGGGATAAAAATTTGTATTTAATTTGGACATTGTTGTATGCTTGGAATTCTTTTTGTGTATGCTTCAATATATATATTGGGCATTTTGATACTAAGTCCGAGGATGTTCGATCCCCAACAATTTGTATTTAATTTGAGCATTGTTGTATGATTGAAATGTTTTTTTGTGTATGCTTCGATATATATGTTGCGCATTTGGGTACTAACTCTAGGGATGTTCGATTCCCGACAATTTGTATTTAATTTGGGCATTGTGTAATGTGTATGAAAATTTCACTATACGTAGTCATGGATCGAAGTTGGATAAATGGAAGTCGAATCAGTTATGTGTATGAGAAAGAGGTCAAAGAGTTTCTATAATTTGCTAAACAAAATGGAGCAGGAATAAATGAAGATATTATTATTCGTGTGTGAATTATTTGAATGGAGAAAGACTATATAGTTTATACGAGAGCATGTTCTCTGTGATGGTTTCTTAAAGAACTATACAATGTAGACTTGACATGGTGAAGTTCTTAACTTGCCATATGTATTCGAGACTGAATGTTAACATTCTAATATATATTATGAGGATTTCATGGAAGACATGATTTGTGATATTGGAGAATATAGTTTTCACTAAGCACATGTGTATGATGCATTGAAAGATGATTCAGTAACAGAATTGTATTTCGGTTGTTCAAGGTTTTCACGTTTCTCAGCAATATTACAAATATTTAGTATCAAGGCAAGAAATGGGTAGACTGATAAAAGCTTTACTAAATTGCTTGAATTATTGCATGAAATACTTCTAGAAGGGAATACATTGCCTACCAGTCACTATGAGGCCAAAAAGATATTATGTCCAATGGGTATGGAGTACCAAAAAAATACATGTTTGTCCCAATGATTGTATATTGTATAGAAAAGAGTTCGAAGGATTGCATAAGTGTCCTAGATGCGAGGTATAAAGATACAAAGTAAAGGATGATGACAAAGATGAAAACGACATGAAAAATGGTCCTCCTACAAAAGTATTGTGGTATCTTCCATGTTATAAAGAATTGTAGTATAATGAAATATTTACTTGTTCTTCACTACCGACCATGTAATTTTGACATAGCCATGTTCTTTCTATATCAATAGTGGACTTTGTGATAACAGTGGACTTTGTGATAGTAAGATGAGTCAGAACCTCTTGTATCAAACATAAAGTGTAATTTATTCTGCTTAACCTGACATTATAGACCGTATATAATGTGCAACAATGTGACTACCTAAACACGTTTCTAGACAAAAAATGGTTCCACCTACCTACCCGATACCCACATGAGATTAAATATATGAATGAGTAAAGTAGACTTTGTTGTAGCTCCCAGTAACATTATGGTCCTGAAGGAGCAGTCTCTCTTAGGGAGAGAAGCTTTGTTCCACCACCACCACCACTGTAAAAATGTGTGGATGCTTTCTTGGCACGTCTTCATTGTAATTATTTTATTTGATGGCCTGTTTGGTGAGAGGAGCTGAATTGTGATTTTATTGTACATAACAAAAGAAAACTAATGCAGGAGTCGTGCTTCCTAGCACGACTTCTAATTACACAGAACAAAAAAAAATTCACCCAAATCGTCTTTAGGCGTACAACTTCTCATGAAAAAGAAAATGCAAACTGAAGTTGTGCTTGCTAGCTCGAGTTTTTGTGCTTCAAAGCACGACTTACTCAATTCCGTAATTTTGAAAAAAATTATTCATTTATGTATTTTCCTGATAAATTTACTTCAGTTTCGTAAAAAGAAAATTGAGAAAGGATATACTTATTAATTGATTGATGAGGTTTTCCTCTATTGTTATAACATACTTCTACAATATATACGGTAAGTATCACCAAGACCTATTTATTATGTTTTCTATTGGTTTTTCTTACTCTGAAAAGATATATATTTGTAAAAAAACAATTAAATTAATTAACCCTATTGTATTTACAAAAATAATTAATTTAACCCTATTGGGTTTGGGCCTTTTTTTGTTTTTTGACGGGGAGTTTTTTATACACCTTTTTTTTTAGGCACTTCGGACACTGAGCACGAGATCTATGGGAACACGCAAAACGACACTTGAGGGAAGCATTTATTAGTAAAATGGCCTAGCCCTATCTATCACCGTGGTCAGGCGATCCAACGGTCCTGGTTCGATCACGCTGCCACGATATTCCCTGTGCACAGCTCCACTACCCCATCGGTACTCCACCGTTTTCACTTCAACTCAAAATCCTGGCTTCTTTCGATTCCACCAATAGCCCTTCATTTCCCTCTGTCTCTCTGGAAGCTGAATCCGAATCTTGAAACTCGTACCTGTTATTATCTGTCAAACCGTGGTGTTGACGTTTAGTTTGCGGCCTCCGCTTCGAGCAGCGGGAAATGGGATTAGGGTTACGCTAGCTCTTGGCGATTCTCACGGTAACAATTCGCGGTTGCAGGAGTTTTTGCTCAGTTGATAGTTTAGGGTTTCGGTTGTCGCCATGTCCGATCCTTCGAGGGGTCGAGTTACCATCACTCTAGGGCGTAGTGGTCAGGTAGGTTGCGATTTCGTTTAATTCTTAACCGTGTTTGGATTTGACTTGTTTCTGCTTCCTTCTTTAAGTAGTGCTCTCGGAAGTTATTAGTGAATGTGATTTTCTTACCTTTTAGTGAAGTTTTTGGTTGTTTTCCCGTACAATGATTCATAACGATTTTGTTTGTTGTTTACGTTTAGCTCTACTTGGCATGACTTTGTGCTCTTTTTCTTTTGTGTTCAATCCATTTATTAGGAGTAAAGGAATGTAGTTCAATTTGCATTTTTTTTGCTACCGTTTCTTACCTTTTGAGATAGTGTTTTGTTCTGCTGTGTCAAGATTTTATTGATGTTCGTGACCTTGTATTTTACTTGAGGTTAGGTTGTGAAGAGGGATGTATCTTCTGTAGATGTTTCTTCTTTCTCTTCTCTTCCCTCAGCTGGCACCAAGCGGTCTGTTAGAGACAGGATTGGAAATCATGCAGATGGTTCTGCGTGGCACGGAAATGGACTTGGCGGCAATAAACGGTGTGTCTGTGGTTTGTTTGCTATAGAATGATAAATGAGAGAGAGAGTAGTCTGCCTGCTGTTTGTATAAGTTTTATTAAAACCAGCTTTCATGAATTTTGCTGTTCATATTCCCTGCAGACATCGAGGAGATGTAAGCATTCAAAATGGACTGGATGACAGTAAGCTCCCTTAGCAGTGACTTTACCACCATTGCATTTTTATGCTACTCGATGGTTTTTATATTTCTAATCTTGTTCCTCTTAATTTACTTATATGGACATATTGATAAAGATGATCTTCGGTTGAAGCTCATGCAAAAAAGTGCATCTAGGCATGCTGACAGCAATGGTAGTAAGAGGCATATGGATCTCCGTGAAAAACTTTCAAAGACAACTCACCCGCTGACAAATAGTTTTAATTCAAAGCAGCGCATGCCAGAATCAAGGGAAACAAGTATGTTGAGGCAAATTCCCTCGGCTAGAAGTTCTGATGATTTAATGCGCATGGAATCCATGAGAAGCTCGTACTCTCCTTGGACATTGGATCATATAAGGAGAAGATCACCAGATGGGTTTCCGAGTACTTCCAGGGGTATTTCCCCGCAAAGGGATGTCCAAGACCTACAGAGAAGGCCATTAAGCAGGACATATGATGGTGTCAGGTCAGTTCCATATGTAAGTAGGGATGTTCTTGAAACTTCGAGGCCTCCAGTAAGTACACCTCAATCTTTCATGTCACGCTCCACAATGTCCACATTGCCTCCAGTAACTGCCAAGCCTGTAGCATCTCATGCTGGCCAACTTCCTCCATCAAGCAGTGTTGCCCAAAGGTCATCGTATGTGGTGAGTATTAATCATCTTCTTACCTGTAGATATCCATTTTTCCCTTTACCATCTGGTGGATATCAGAGTTAATTGTGTTTTTCCTGTTTGGCTATAGCACCTGAAAGGGGGTTGTTTTATGCAAGTAGCATATGCTTGAGTATTCTATAGCCAAAAGGACAAACAAAGATTAAGTAAAAGATTCTTCAAGCAATCCTTTTTATAGCAATAGTAGGTGGTGAATTATTTTATAATTTCATTGGGGTGATTAAATATAATTACAACTTCATGATATTCCACTACGGGATCTGTTTTTGGAGGATTGGTATTTATAAATTTTTGGTCGTTAATCAGACTTATAATTAAATAGGTATGTGTGAACTCTGCAATCTGCTTTTGGTGATAGTTTAGAAGCTCTCTTTCTGGTAATCCTAATTTCCTATGTAAGACATGTGCTTGAGTGACTGCCTTTACCAGATTTGTAGAATTGGGTCTTGTTGGTTAACTTGATACGGTGCGTGCTAAATGTTTTAAACTTTGCACTGTCGTCTGTCAGTAATTTGAAAACTGACTGCCTCCTGGAGTTTTTCTTGTGTTTGACCAGTGTGTGGTTAAGCTGAATCTGCTACTGGGAACTTAACATCGCATGGATAAAAGCCAAAATTTTGGTTGAAATGCAGAGGATGCAGTTTTTATTCTAACAAGTGAAAATCCATGATGTTCCCCTCTGTTCTTAGATAAATAAGCCAGTTTTATAGTGTTACTTCTATGATTCCAAATCATTTTGTTCTTCGAAACTATTCTAGTTATAGAAATCTTTAGTTTCCATCTTCCACATTTTCTCTGTCGCTCTTCCAGCCAGATGCACATTTTAACATTTTTCACTCAAGGTCAGCAGTTAATAGGTCAGTTTCCTTACTTGATGTCTTTCTGCCTTCCTTTGCCCTGTGCACAGACATTGGCTTTGTGGCATTATTTGTCCAATCAGTGTTGTCTCAGGAATTTTATGGACGTATTAAATTTAAAAAGTTGATGACCTATTTCTCACTGCTTTAGTTATGACTTTGACTAACTACGATTATTTGTTTAAGCTGTGGTGTTTATTATTAATGATGAATATGGCTTTATTTTCTGAGTCTTTTATTTTTAACTTGAACATTAGTATTTGTTAACTGTAAATTTTTTGCATTACATTTATTATCTTAAGTGGTGCGGAGCAGCTACCCCTACTAAAAGATGACACCCACAAAATCAGCTGCAATTAGCAACTATACATCCACAACTCAAAATTTCTGTGATAGCAAGCAGTGCCGAGGGTTGGATTGGAACTATAGCGGCATGATTGTCTGCATTTTATAACAGTGATCCCCCCGTTTGCCATCCTACTTCAGCATTTCTGGGGTCGAATCAAGGACTGATTTCTCTAACGTGACCTTGACTTTGGATTGATCAATGGTGTAAAGTTGTGCATTTGCTGGTTGCTAGTTGTTTTTGATCATTTGATTTTAGATGTTTTCCTACTAGTTTCTTTCTTTGTCTGCACACCTGTGATGCACTGATACGTTAATCAGGCCAATGTCTCTGTCAAGGACATATCCGATATGTTTAGAAAGAGTGCTTAGAAGTTAGAATTATAGGTTTTTTCTGAACAACTAATAATCCTGTATTATGAATTCTTGTTGTCCTTTGGGTTAAAACCTTAATCCTCTAAGACTTGGTTTGTGAGGGTCTGCAACTTATTTATTACTCCACTTGACTACAACACGAATCCTAAGGATCCCACACCCCGCCTTTTTTCTAAAGTAGCCTGATATAACATTCCACTGATATATATATATATGAATCATAATTTTTTCTTGTAGTATTTTTTTTCCTTAGTCTTATATTTAACTATCATCATTTTTAATTTTATATTATTCTAAATTTTAAGTCGGTTTCTTAAAAAAAATACAATAATCTTCGTTTTTATTTTGTAAATTATATATATACATATATGAATGTATGTGTATATGCTTGCCTGCACAAGTACATACTTTAAACGTACGGTTTCCTATCTTTTTCAAGATAAGACGAATAGCTGGACACCAATGGGAATCGATGCTCGACTATGATAATCTGATTCTGGAGGGCATCCAATGATTGTTTTTCATCCCCCAAACATGATCCTAGTGATGGTTATACTGAGCTCCATTCTAGGAGATAAGATGGTCATAGTGGTTTATTGTTTTATTGATAGAATGTTGGTTGGTTATGAATGTCTCTGTAAGTGATAAGTTGTCTGGCTTGGAGAAGCTAATGGGTTCTATTATTTTCTCGGGTGAGAAAGATTTTGTCCTCTGCTGCCCCAACCAGACTAGATCGTGGTGATGGTTACGTTCCCTTTCAGGATATATGATGGTAAAATAGTTATTATGTTGTGTGCGTTCTTTTATTGCTGGAATGTTGGTTTGGTTATGAATGCCTCTCTAAGTGACAACCTTGCTGGCTTGGAGAAGCTAAATGGGTTCTGTTATTTTTTGGTGAATGGTTTTGCCATTTGTTGACCCTGATTGGTGAGTTTACTTGTTCTGTGTGGTTCAGATCAGATCCGAGTTCATTGTATTTCCACAAGAATGTATTTCCGGTTTTCAGTTAAATTGATTGAACCAGCAAGTTCATTCCGAGTTTAATAACTGATTGGGAATAGGGGCTTGGATATTGTGGGGTGTCTAACTCCCGCATTGCATGATGTAAGATGCTTGAGAGAATACATGAATGACTTGGTTCTTCGCCCTCTACAATTAGTTTTGTGACGGTTTCCAAAGTGTTTGGGTGCTTATAAACTGATATTGGAGCTGGTTGTCTGAGTTTGAAAGCGATATACATAAAGGGACTAAAGTAATGTGCTGTCCATCTGTTGGTATGTCAACTTTCAAAGGATATGCTACTGTATGGACTTGGGTTGGGGTGTCCAAGTCCCACATTGAGCAGCATGGGATTCTTGATGGAGTACTCAAGTTACTTGGTTCTCCCCTTAGGACATCTAGATTTTAAGGGCGGGTTACCCAAGCGCATGGGGTGCTTATTGGTTTGTTATCCCATGTTAGGATCCAATTTCAAGATGTGAGACGTGAATCTTATATTGAAAGTACGAGACTCTAGAGTGAGGTTTAAAATGCTTACAACCACAATTAGCTTTTAAGGAATGTTCCTCAAGTGCCTGAATACTTTTTAATTGGTATGAAAGTTGGTCATTAGAAGTGCAAGATCTTGAACTGAGATCTTAAATACAAAATCTTGCAGTAAAGCCAAAATAAAGATCTCCTGCATGGAGGATGGGTTCTTTGTAGAAATAGGCTGAAGATCTATGCATTTTTCGAAGATCTACCACTAGAGCAAAAGTTGAATGAGATCTTGAGAAATCTTGTGTCCTATGTGATAGAGAGAACCACCAAAAAGTAGGGCAAGATCTAAAAAATTACGATCTTGCACTAAAGATGCTCTTAGTGTAACAAGAAAGGTTGCCTATCGGTGGAGCGGCTTATAAGAAAAACTGAGCAAAGCATGTGGAGTGCATCTGTTGGGACGTCAGTTTACCTATGGAGGGCTAATTAGGAAAGCTAAGTGAGGCATTGTACAGTGCAACTGTTGGTATGTCAGCTTCTAGTGTAGGTGCTATGAATGATAAGGATTATGGGTATTTCCGGGTGCCCAAATTCCACATTGAATAGTGTGGGATGCTTGGTGGAGCACCTAAGTGGCTTGGTTCCTCTCCTTGACAGCTGGCATTTAAAAGAGGTTCCCCGAAGTGCTTAGGTGCTAATCACTAGTACTACCTCAAGTGAACCTTATTTGATTCATTGATGTGAATTAACATCCTAATATGTCTTGTAAGAGTGGAAAGGTTATACTAGAAAAACACTCGTTTGGAAAGAGAATACTCCATCAATAGATGGCATTGGGTACATCGTTATATAAACGAAGTTACTGTTTGTGTTATGCTTATGCTTATCTGGCTTTTGCTTATGCACATATTTGCTCTATGCTTTGTGTGGATAAATGTTAGCATCCTATCAAGATAAAATTTAACGAATGGAAGTTTATATTAATTGCATATGTAGTTTTGATCAATCTTTTTAAATGATTGTGGATACTTGAGGTGTGTTTAGTTCTTAAAACAGATTATCTGTAAAGTTCATCCTAACGTGTGGATTTGATGGTTATCATATAGGGTGATGAACAAGTACAACAATCAAACCAGACTGTGGATGGCCTGTTACATGCACTAGGACTTCAAAAATATGCCATTCTCTTTAAGGCTGAGGAAGTATGTAACTAATTTCTTTTCCGTAAATGAAAATCATATTTGTTTTTAATTTATTTTCAATTGATAATTTGTATTGTCATGTGTTCCGTTACATGTCAAAATCATTTACTTATTGGTTGGTACTGCAATTCTAACTGACGAAATGACTGTAAAAGACTATAAATGTTGAGAACTTTCAACTGATTTTCATCTGGGACATTCTCGAGTAGTATTTTTCCTCTTCAATTAATGTGTTTCTCTTTATGTCATTGATGGTTGAATTCTTGTAAGTTCTGTGTTCGATTTACATGTTTGGGGAAATGTGTTCCATTGGATGACCGAGACTCTGTTCTTCAACTTGGTTACGTTGTTGCATATTAGTTTCAGATTAAACTATTTTCCCTTTAATTAAATTTTATTGTTTTACTCTATGTGTATTGTACTAGTGTTCATTGGCAAATTTTGTTGTTAGTGTGGTGTGAATGTTTTGTAGTTATACAAATTGGGGATAAATGTTCTTAGAAAGGGAATTAATTAACCCTTCAAAACTGGTTTGAATTTATATACTATAATTTACTCATATCTCTAGTTGATATGGGGTCTTAAACACATTCTTTCATGCTGAGGATTGGACATTTGGGAATAAATATTTATGGGTGTGGTTCGATACCGAATGACACAATAAGTTCGATGCACCTTGCTAGAGATTGGCTCTGATATTATTTTAGAAAGTGAATTATGTCTAGTTCAATCTTAAAGAATTGATTTGAGAGGTGAAATTTGCACTTCACTTGTATACTTAATTTGGTATCTTTAGTTAATGTAAAATTTCAAACAAATGTTAACAGTTGAAACATTTTTTAAAGAATCATGCCTTGTAAATACTTTTCACATCTTTTTCTCTTTTTTGGGGTCATGAGGTGAATATTGTAATGATTAAACTTATCTCTTAAATCACATCGAGGGAGCTGACTCTTAGCATCTTACAGTGATTAATAATCTCTTAGCTTCAATTGTCATTTAGACGAATCTGTGCTCTTAAATCTTAACTAGCAGATGAACTGAGTTTGTTGTGTAGAGCGTTTAAGTGATCATATATTGTCTTGTATCTCGATTTATCTTAGTACGGAAGTATATGGATTAATGGAATATGAAGTGTGATTTTGATAAATATGCTTCAGCTATGAATTGTATTTATTCTAATTTTGCACTGCTAGTTATCTTATGCTCTGATATGTTCAATCAGGTGGATATGACTGCATTGAAGCAGATGGGAGAAAATGATCTCAAAGAGCTAGGGATTCCTATGGTAATTAATTCTCTTTCTTTTCTCATATATTCAGGTGTTATTCAATGAGGCTTACTGTTCTGAATGTTGCACCAACTATATAGATTTAGGCATTGTTATATATTATATTCAGACAATGTAGCATGAGTTTGGTTAATGGAGTTGTGTTTGAATATATCTTCATGTTAATTGTTGTTAAACACTTTTTTTGTAATAATACCACGGATTTCTCTTTCTCTTTCCTTCTATAGGTTCATCATCATTGTTAAAAGTTATTTGATCAAAATACCTGTAAAACAATGTGTAATGTCTCAGTTGCAAAATAACCCTTAAAAAATATAGATTTGACTCCTAAAGTGAGAAGGGGTGTGCTTAGGGGATAAACCTCTATTAAAAAACTATTAGAAAATCAACTATTGAGATTGTGTTTAACTTTTTATCAATAAATCCTTTTAAGCTTGTTTATTTTTGTTGTTATTTGGCTGGAAGACTTGAATTACCCTCCTGCTTGCACGTTTAGCCTGTGAATATACTTTGTATTTCTTTCATGCTTTAGAACATCTACCAGAATGAATGAATGTTTCTCGTTGGGTCAACCAAATATGAACATGTCCTGTGAATTCTGCTGTCTGAACCTAGTCAAAGGTGATTGTCCGGTTATTCTACTTGGACCTTCTACCTGTGATGTGCCTATAAAGAGGAGGGTGTCTGCGTTTGTATTGATGATAGGACGTGTGTTTTGCTTGCTTGCTTCTGTTGCTCTTTGTAAAAGAATGTTTTCTTTTCTTATGTGAATGTGCTGAGTAGTCAATCTGATTATGTGCTCTTATTTGTCTAATGGAGGCTGTTTGGGTTGCAGGGTCCAAGGAAAAAAATTCTACTCGCTCTCTTGCCCCGTACCAAGCGTCAACAATGATTGACATCTATCTGCTTGATCCTGAAACTGATACATTGTTGGATCACCACTTTTTACTTTTAATTTTAAATTCTATAGTTTGGGTGATGGTACAGCACAGATGAGAATTTTTACGAATATAACAACCCTTGTCCCTTGTAGGGTTCGGGTATCCTTTGTATCCATTGTCGCATTTTTTTGAAGTCGAAGAAGTCCCGGTTTAAATTCTCTTTTATTGGAAAAATCTATCTGTAATATATGCTATCCATACTTTCTCTTTTATTTCTTTTGTATTAAAGAAAGAGGAAATTAAATCAACTTATCCTGAAAATGAAACACTGTCTAAGCATTTGCATTGAGCAAGATCAATTGTGTCAACAAAATACTTTTAACTTTGTTCACGCACATTTTTCCAACTCGTCCGAAGTTTGACAATTTAGAAAGAAGATGCTTACAATGCCATGACGTTTTTATTTGTAGTCACTTTTTCAAAACAAGTTCAACTTTCGGTCCCAATTTTCTTTTGCTGTTGGGAGGAAAACTGTGTTGCTGCAGAGTTCAAGGATAGTAATTTATTGGTTCTTGAAAGAATGTTGGGCTTAGCGAATCCCAATGTCTGCATCGAATCTGCGTTTACTTTACTTCTCTCAAAAATGAAGACATCGTTCATCGCATGTCGGTAAGAATCCAATTCCTGGCCCCAGATAGTGAAAAATGAATTTGTGGAGGTAAAGTTAATCTCTTTTGAAACTGTTGGTGATGCGTTATTATCAAATTAGATTTCATGCGGTTTCTAGAAGGAGCACTGTGCTCACGTTTTTTGGTGCGTCACGTGTTACGGAACTAAATAAATTGCTTTTCGTCACTGACGTTTTAGTAAATTTTTGTAATCGCATATTCTTAAATTCGTCGTTAAGAAATACAGTCTGCAAGATAAAAGAAAAGGAAAACATAAAAGCACGTTAGCCGTTAAAAATGAAAAAAAAAAAAAAAGAAAAATTGCCCTTTTGAATAAATTACAAGTGCTGGTCATATTGAATAGTCAGGTATTAGGTACGTAGTATTAAAAATAACAAGTATGACGAACATTTTTTATTTTTTAATAGCAATTTGTGTTATTTGGGGATAATATTATTACAATTCAATTTATTATCCACGTTGTCTTATTTTGTGTTTTGCGTTGAGGACTTCAATTGTCAATTTAGTGAAATGCAATATAAATATATGAAATAATTACATATTTTATAACTTCTCATTTTTACAAATTTTATACTAAACTTCTCTTTTTACAAATTTTATACTAATTTTATCAATTTTACAAATTTTGTTATTTAAAATTATACACATTTTACCTTTAATTAACTATTGTTAAATTACTAAGAGTGTGATAAAGAGAGAAATATAAAATAATTTTAAATTTTAAATCTTTCATAAATTTGTGTATTTTCAATTTAATGTCTATCAAACTTTTTTTATTCTATTAAATACTTAATTCTTATATTTTTTTTAGTTAAGTCTTTTGTCATTTTACTTTTTATTAATTAGATAACATAATTAATATCTTATCTTATTTTTCTTATCTGTTTCTACATGGTAAAAGAATATGAGACTTTATGGTAAATATAAAATGATATTATTGTTAATGTAAGAACAACAAATTACTTTAATTAAAATGTGTTAGATAATGTTGTGGTGTCCCTGTCATCATCTATTACTATTAAAGAATTATAGTTATTGTTATTACTATCATTATTATCATTATTATCATTGATGTAGGTAATAATGATAAACTCTAATTATTTAACATGTTCAACCAAAATAATAAAAATTACTTGTAATTTTAGATTAACCATAATATCATTTTATATTAATCATAAAACTTTATATATCTTAATATACGGAGATAAATAAACAAGACGATAATATAAGATAACAATCATGCCAATTAATAGAAAAATTAAATGACATGGATTCAATTGAGGATTATAAAAATTTCTAATACTCAGTGAACCAAAAAAATTTAATAAGAACTCAACTCAAAATATCTTGATGTATAGCGAACATAAAACTTAATTAACTCTACTTTAAATTATAAATTTAATCAATAAATTATAATTTTGTAAACTTCACAACTGAATTTTCTGTATCGAAAATTTTATCATTTTTTTTCAACTAATCGGAAATTTTATCATAATATTTTTATTTTGCCAATCTTATCAATGCATTTTTAATTTTATGAATTTTAATCTTGATCTTTAATTTCACCTACTTTACCATTTAAATTTCAAAATTATAACATTTAACCGTTTCATTAATTGGATACCAACTTACTAATAGTATGAAGATGTGACTATTACCGGGTGAGTTTGTGGTAAAATAAGAAAGTTATTTCTTTGGGTAAAATTCAGGAAAAGGAACCAAATATGAAGTGCAAATTAATGTTATAAATTATTGAAATAATAATGTGTATTTTACATTTTTTTTTCATTTGATAATTTGTGTTATTTGGTTTGTTGATACAAAATATTTTTATTTTATTTTTTATAACTATTAGATGGTAAAATACTCTTAAATGATCAATCAAGGGAAAATTAGATTAAATATTCGGATTAATTTTAAACCAAAATAATATTACTAAAAATTTATATATTTTTACGAGTCTCAAATATTATTTTCACAACTTCTACGTTTATGGATTATTTGTAGTATTTTTTTTTTAAAAATAGTTAATTAATTAGTTGTTAAATCCATTTTCCCAAAATAAATATAATCTTTGAAATTGTTGAGCTTTACTATTTAAATCAACATGCATTGGATTAACATAATTAAGATATAATTTTTCGAAATAGCTTTTACTAAAAAATCTTATCATTATTATTAATGATTTATATTGTATTTATTATTTAAAAATACATTTTAAATTTCTTTATATATTTTTCTAATTTTAGTCTATTATATAACTTTTGTGAATGTATTAGTTACTTTGCTGCAATCTGGACATCAGCCCAAATATAATATTAAAACTATAAGCTATACAATTTTAAAACATGAAAGTAGATAGGCAAATTCTAAGCGAGTTTTTTTCTTTTATAATCAAATACAGATTAAATTATAGAAATATTTAATATTTAAAGTAGTATTGCATAATCATTTATAATCAATGCTTCATAAAATATTTCTGTTTAACTTATTGATTATATTATTATACCTTACATTGTTTATTAGCCACATTATCATATTATTAATAAATTGCGACTTAAAAGTAAAATGCGTATACTTTTAAAATTTAGATGGTAAAATTCAAAAAGATTGAAAGTTCGACAATAAAATTTATGAAATTAAAAATTTAATGTAATCAAATACTAAAAAGTGTAATGTAAAATATAATGTACAATCAAATAATCAAATAAAATTGGAAGTAAATGAAAGTACAATTCATTATTTTACAATTATAAGATTCCCTTATAACAGTTCATAAATGAGTGACGAGGTGACAGCATTGTACCCAAAAAGATGAAGAACCTCAACCAGTTCTAACAGATATTTTTTTATTCAGCAAGTTCTGTTTTTCCAAACCTAACGACCTACATAAAGGCATTTCTGACAGTTTCTGACAATGTTACGCTTTGCTTCGGATACTGCTTTTTAACCTAAACCAATAATCTATGGTTAAATCATCACAGAAAATGGTTGAAAGGTGGAACTTTGTGAATGCCCACAAGCTAGATTACCTTAAAATAAAGGTTAAAATATAGGTGTTACTCACACTAAGACTTTTAAACAAATTTGGCAACCTATATATACAACACTTAAAATCTACGGACACTACAACTAAAACAAATTTAGACCCATAAAATAAATAAAAAGCTACATTATTTGCCCAAGCAATAGTTGTTGCTCTTATACGTGGCAAAAGCTGGATACTCTCCAATGTGAAAGCAAATCTAAGATGCCCTTACATATTGGTCAGATTAGATTTCATGAAAGTTCTTCACACACATGCATTCACTAAAAATGGTTTCTGATGTCACTTTCACATAATACTGCTACAGGTTTATATCCAACAGGAATTACTTGATCTATTGCAGCTAGGTTTAGGGATAGCCTTGGAGTTACGACCTAAGTCAGCAACCAAACAAGGTTGAATCTTCCTAGTTGTGGCATTAACCTATAGTGCTCATCCAAGTGCGTTTGATGTACTAGTATTAAGCATACATTTCAACTCAGCATGTTTCTGCGAAGTAACATATTTTTGTCGTTGATATAACATGAGTGTATTATCATATTCCAATATAAAAAGTTTTTTCTTAGTCAGTTTTGGCCTTCTATGGTGTGTGATAAAAAAATAGTAATAGCACTTTGGATTTGTCTAAAAGCAAGGACAATACCCAGTGGCGGGAGAGCAATGTTTTTTAGGGTAGGGACCACGGTTTGATATTCTCAAACCATCGTGTAATGAAATGGAATTAGCTAAAATCAATCAATCACCCAACGTACCCACCCACTTAGCCACCATAACCCAATCTCCACCCTCATGGCCTCTATTTATTCCACATGTTAGGAGATAGTGAAATGGTAGATGACAGCATGCCTACTTGGAATTCTCCTCCTGAAGCAAGAAAAGAGAGTTTATTAAGCATGAAAATGGAGAAAAAGGAGTGGGAAATTGATGAGCATGAGAGGCTTATTGGAGGAAGAAGTCAACCAATGGAAGATCTAGTAAGAGACAATGGAATAAAACACAATCTAATGATTTCTAAATTGTCCCAAAAGCAACAAAGTGTGGGGCCAACTATAACAACTGTCCAACGCAAACGCTGCGTTTATTTGTAGAATAATACTATAGTTGATGACTTGATTCACCTGAAAATATAAGTTTTATAAAATATAGGCTTTGCCTGCTCAAAGAAGATATGCCCAGATCTTATGGAAGACTCTTATTAGTATATATGCTGACATCATTGCCCACTTCTTTTATTCTTTTTTTAGCTTCTACTCTTTCTTTTCTAGGTCACAAGAGCATTCATAAAACATGGTCAAGAAAAAACTGATTAAGGGTCTTTTTTAATGTGATTGTGGGTAGAGGGATAATCACAAAGAAGCTTTATTTAGTGCTGAATTTATACAGATGTCAGCGTTTTATGAATAACATCAATTGAATTAACTCAAGTAGATAGGACTTGGTTATGGCTTAATTAGCATCCAATATTGCAGTAATATTTATTAGGCAATCTTTATAATATATGATTAGTCTGGGCAGAGGACAATACATGAAGCAATGAAGCTATTGGCTGCTCAGTAAAATAATTAGATATGCATTTTAGTACAGTAGTAGATATGTTACAAAGTTAGTGCCCCTCTTTCTTTGACTATTTGTAGCTACAGTTAGTTTAATAACTTTAATCATGTCCTAAGCATGGAATATGTCTATTTTTAATAAGAGAAAAAGCCAAGTGGAACTATAAATATTATTAAGTGCTTGTAGCCCATCTGATTCCACCTTTAAATAAATCACAGTGAATCCTCTTTGATTGAGAAGTTTGAGGTGCATCTACTACAGTACCAAAAAGAGTTTCTTTAATAGCAAACATTGCATGAGTAGAGACGGCTTTCTCTAATCTGACTTTTCTTTTTAATCTTTTATTCTATTGACTCTGGGGTACCCTTATGCTTTCAATGTACTATAAAACAACATTTTTTAATCCATACAATGCATGCTGGAACTTGGAGAGTTTACTATAAAAGGAAGAGAAGCCTAACAACTAACCACTGCATTTCCAACCTCAAAATATTTCTTTTACCAAAGAGAGATGGAAAAGGATATCTGTGATCTTTCTCAAACATGGGATTGTGATAATGGCAACTCTACTGAGAAAAGGCTCAGGTTATTTGGCTTTGAGCTAAACCCTTCTAAAGAGGGCTGTCTCAAAGACTCTGGTGAAGGAGATGAAAGCGTAAACTCCTCTAACTCAGTCTCTTCAGGAGGAGACAAAACTGTGCAAGAAAAGACCTCAGCCAAAGACCCAGATGAGAAGAAGTTCGAGTGCCAATACTGTTTCAAAGAATTTGCAAACTCACAAGCATTAGGAGGCCACCAAAATGCCCACAAGAAAGAGAGAATGAAGAAGAAGAGGTTGCAGCTTCAATCCATAAACCGTTACCTCCAACACCCTTTTCAAACCAACCATGGCTTTGCTTACCAAGCCTCAGATAGTCCTTGGTTCTATGACCCCTCTACCTATAATTCTGAGTTCACCCTTTGTGAAGAACCTCAGATTAGCTTCAATTCAAATGTTTTAGACACCAACTTTTCTTGTGACCAGAAATCTAGTTGGTATTCTCTGGCATCACACCCTCCTTCACAACAAGATACTTGCATGTTTACTTTCTCCAATGCAAATAGTAACACTCCTTTCATCTATAAACCTTGCCACTTCCCTTCTTCAAATCAGAGTCATAGTAAAGCCCTAGATCTTCAACTAGGCCTCAACTTGGAGTCAAATACAATAAGTTCTCTCAGGAGGATGTAATTTAGTATATACAGGACTTGTAGGTTTGATTAGCAGTTTCCTTGTTTTTCCTTGAATTATTTTAATGCATCAATTCTAAAGCATCTGGGATAAGGAAATGAGAAAAGGTGAAAAGAAAAATTACAATTCATTAGAGTCAGCTTATCCTGGTCCCTGCAAAGCCATTCACTGAAGAGTCTGACAATGACCACCTTTAAGAATTCAGACAAATTCAGACAACATATACAATACATACGATGTATTTATCATAGCATGTAGCCATTTGATATTACATACACTTCTCTACATTCTAAGTACATATTAGATAACGTTCTCTTTCATTCTCTATGTTCTTTATCTATTTCTGTGAGACACAAATAGCAGTGTCAATTGTAAAAACTTTTATATACAGGGTACGAACTAATAAAAAATTATTAGTATATAAATTTTGTTATAATTATTATCAATATGATCAAACTAATTATGTATAAAAATTTGTGATCAATGAATAATATAATTAGTTTCGTGACGTTATAAGTACATATCCTCTTTACTGAATTTTTATTCATAGAATCATATACACTGACACAAATAATGGATCCGGGAGATCATATAAATTTGTGAGGATAAATTGCTGTAATGTTGCATGTTAAGGGAGTGAAGCAAACTCCAATGGGGCGTGCAAAGTGAAAATATAAGGCTTTCAAATCTGTAAATTTGAAACTGGAATTTGGTCATAACACCTGGGGTTAAATTTTATGGTTTCTCATTACTTTTAGTTGTTTGATGAGGTATAGGAAGGTAATAAACACTAATACAAATCTTATAACAATGGCTTTTTATCTGAAAATATTTTTCTGACAGTGACAAGTTACTTTTATCATTACCTATTTCCTAATCTCGTCTTATTTAATATATAATTTTCCCATGTGAAGTAGTTGCTTGTATAACTAAAACAATGTCTCCAATGAATGAAATCAAATTTATCCAACCAGTGTTTGGACTTTTCACACAAGTGAATTTCATCTCTTAATGCACTAATCTCAATCTATTTAGCCGTGTGTCACGCAAAGATTGTCAAAATTATGAAAAAGTGGCTTAATTATGAAGCAAAATTCTGAGCTGTCCTTTTTTCTAGCTTTTCTGGTGTATATGGACATAAGATGTAAGGTGGCATAATTAAATATGTTCCTACCTATTCTATTTTGTTGAACTATGGTACTTCTTGTATTAATTAAATACCACGATTTTATTCTGATGAAAAAAAAAATGCTCAAAACCATTTAATAGTTATTCAGAATATATAACAACGATCGACTTATAAATATGAAAAAAAAAAATAACATCAAATTAACTTGGGCAAATTCAAGCGCTTTAAACAATGTAATTTTCTTTAGGGGTTTTGCTAGCAAATATCCAAGAAAACCAGCAAATAAAGAAATAAATAAAACAGTTTCATTATGAAATATAGAAGCGTGTTATTAAAACAGTGTTTTACAAAAGATATTATTAGCATCTCCTTTATTAAAGAACCATAGTTTATATTCTCTTTTAAGAATCTCAAAATCGTTGTTACAACAACCCTTTGAAATTTTTACCCACCCAATTTATAAAAGTCAAAATCATTAGGAGGTGTAACTTGGTAACTAGCTAAGTAATGCTTTTAGATATAATTTCAGGGTTACAATTACTAGAAAACACCTCATGATCAGCTTCATTTTCATGTCCAAGAAGAGACTAATTTCACTCCATTATAATGTACTTCCATTAATTTTGATACTTTGAAAAATATATGAAATAAAATACTTTTAGTTTTAATTTGCTTTTAGTTTGACTTTACTGTTTTTGATAGGCTATAATTTATAATTTTCTTTTTTCCATTGTGCATCATATCCCCATCTAACCGATATTGGTTTCTCTTTTTTCTTGCCACATCTTCCTTTTTTAATCTCCTAATATTATAATGAATGCTTCCTCCTCTCCCAATTCATCATCAACTAACTATACCACAAACAAATTCTTAGTGTATAATTGAGGCAATATATCACTCAGGGTATATAGGTGGAGCAATTCAACAAGATGCCTTGTTTTGTGGTTCCATGTGCCACTAGAACATGAAACCAAGTCTAAGCTTTTACTGTAGAATTTGATTTGATTATTTTGTTTCATCAAATTTGACATAATTTATATATGTTTGTTGCATAGCAAACCTAACCTAGTAACCTATTATATCCTTAATTTAATCAGTCACCCTTTTAATTAAATACTAAGACTCTCTCCTAACTCTTATCTATACAAATTGATGTTTAATTATAAACTAACACATCAAACTTACATATGATAAAAACTAATATTTATATCACGCACATTTTTTATTGTCAAACACTAGATGACAAACTAAAGCTCCTTTTTAATTATCTTTCTTTAATTAATCCTTTGTGTAACCAGCCGCCGGACACATGCTTGAATGACATTATTTCTTAATATTTATTAGTTTGTGATTAATTGAAGAGAATTTTTAATTGAAGATCTTGGAGATTCGGGGAGAAAAACAAAGTCAATAATGTCCGTTCTTTCTAGCAATATTTAAATACTAGATAGTTGAATTTAATTTATATCAGAAAATTTTATTCCTGGGTTAATTAAAAAACAATTGCTTTGACTGCACAGTATTTTCTTTATTTTTTCTTCCTTTGGGTGTAGGGGATAGGGTAGACTGCAGAGTTGTTAATTAATAAAATGGGAAAGCATAAGTCTTCAACAATACTATTATATAACTCCAAGAGTGTTTATCTCCCTGTATTTGAATATATATATATATATATATTAAAATAAATTTATGGAACGCCAGAAAAGTACTCGTAATACAAAGGAAACGATAGAAATTATCCGTGCACAAGGTTACAAGTTCTGACCATACAACTTTCAAAAGTATTTTAAAAATACTTTGGATCATTCTCCTCTTAATTTTCTTCAGTTTTACTAAAATTTCGTTCACGTGTGTACTTCTTCAAGATGAAGAACCTAAGGTATTGCACTACAAGCAACCTTTTAGTTTTAGAGTTTGAAATTTGAAAAAGTCTTTAATTAGTTTAATTACACTATTTAAAAAGTATTATTTTGTGATGGAAAGTATTGATAACAAAACAAGGAAAGTTTTGTCACAAAATTTTTGGTGACAAAATCTATAAAAGAACAGAAATGACATCAACAAAATATTTATAATCAAAATTTTCGCTTTTATTATTAATAAAAAAAATAATTATTTTAAATCCTATATTTCCATCATAAAAATAGTAATACATATCACATTAAATAATATAAGTTACTAAAATCTTAGTAGTTAATATTAGATATCAATTATTTTAACTTAATTGGTTACTAAATTTAATCATTATTTTTATTTTGTAGTTATATAGCAACTAAAATCTAATTTGGTGCCTATTTTGATCATAATTAGCTCATTTCATTTGATAACTAAAAGTTGATCTCTAAATAGCTTTTTTGTTGTAATGTAAGTGTAAATAGTTACTAATAAAATAGTTAACACAAATTAACATCCACTTAAAATTAATATAAAGATAACTTTAACCTAATTCTTAAACCATTAAAACCACAAATATAAATATATAAAGTATTAAATTTAGTAAATTTTTGTTATAAATATATTTTTCTTGTTCTTGTTCCGTCCTACGGTGTTTATGATGAAAAATTATACGTTATGATATTTTTCTTTTCTCTTTTAAAGAAAGTGTCATTGTATGAACTAAGAAGGTCTCTTTTCCTAGTCTGATGCTTTGTACTTCCTGAGATATTCTCTTTCGATATATTTTCTTTATCGTGTTGATGAACTATTCTTAGTTAAGGGTGAGAGTATACCTATAAAAGATGTTCCGACCCTCAAATTAATTCTTTTGAGTAGTTGAAAGTTATGAATGTTATTAAAAATGTACATTTATCTTGTCCTTGTTAACTTAATATAATTGTGTTAGACATATCTATATTGTGTGAATTAGTACAAATAGTTTAGTTAATCTTATATTAGTCTGACACCAAATACATCTTAATTAAGTTAATCTCATTTGTTAAGTTGGGTTTTTGAAAAATATTCAACTTATGTTTTTATGTTTTTAGTTTTTTTTAGTGACAATAATCTCGATTGTAAATATTAAATAAATAATTAATATATGTTAAAAGAACATAACTAATAAAAATAAAACCCAAATTTATATCTTTTAACGACTAAAATATGCAAACCCTGAATATATTTATATACAATAGCCTTTTACTCAAATTCTTTTTGTTCTTGTAGTAAAAATTATTCCTATACTATTTTTGTCCTAAGTAATATTGATTTTCTCTATATAAGGTATAACTTCAAAATTTAGAACCCCTCACAAATGCAATTCATTTTACTTAAATATATCTTGCGACGACTTTTATGTGTTTCAATAGTCGTAGAAAATGCTTTCAAAGTATATTGTTTCTTTGGGGAAAAATTTCTTTTCTTTTTTAACCATTTTTTATTCCTAAATGTTTAGAGTTTGGACAAATGAAACGGGTCAAGGTTGTCTTTGTAAATTAAATATTTATGCTGGGTCACAACGGAGTTCGTAATTCTTATGACCCACTTATCTAAATGAACAAGGTTCCAAGTTTTACTATATTATAAACATATTCATATATATAATTTTGTTTATCTATTGAAAATAAATTTTATATATTAATTCATTTGAGATTTATACTTAAATTTTTTAGGTAAAGAAATTATAATTAGATCTCTGAGTTTTTTTTTTGCAATTTTTTTAATTGAACCTTCACTGTTAACAAAACAACCAGACAAGTATTAGTATTCTAAAGATTCCAAAGTGTCGTAAACTAACTTTATTAAACTTAATTATAAAAATTATAGAAAGCCAAAGACACAATAAATATATATATATATATATATATATATATATATATATATATATATATATACAAATTTTATTATATTTTTTTTTTTGCAATTTTTTTAATTGAACCTTCACTGTTAACAAAACAACCAGACAAGTATTAGTTTTCTAAAGATTCCAAAGTGTCGTAAACTAACTTTATTAAACTTAATTATAAAAATTATAGAAAGCCAAAGAC
>Ga0209489_104624_pt1 | contig 25131 bp, 7 predicted proteins | sample SiratrowhiteBW_FD_187527 | JGI IMG/M metagenome (GOLD analysis project Ga0209489, IMG submission 187527) | Root nodule microbial communities of legume samples collected from California, USA - Siratro white BW (SPAdes) (version 2) | ecosystem: Host-associated > Plants > Roots > Nodule | place: USA...
TGGTTTTGAAAAAAAAAAAAAAAGAGAAGAAGATAGGCTTACAATAATCTATAAATTTTCTTAATGTTTATTATTTTTCACAATAATAAACACCATATACACATAGTGGTGATTAATATTCAACGATTCATTCCTTAAAAAAATGAATTTAACTGTCCTTGTCAGAAGAGTTTATGGCTTGAGTCCCAGCCATTTACTAAAGGAAAACGCCAAGAAAGAAAATCAACTTGATTAATATTTTAGATTCATTACAGTGCACAAGATTTTTTTATTTTTTTTTATAATAGTTCAGTTTTAGAAGACAGTTTAGATTTAATTTAATTCTTAGTTAAACTATTATAAATTTTAGTTCAGATTAGTTGCTTTTAAACCTCTCTAGATGAGGTGGTATATTATTTTTCTAGATTTGATTTTTTGACTTGCATAGTAATTTAATTCGTGCATGTGTTTTAGGCTCTATAAAAATAATGGTGTGATACTGATAGATGGTTGAATTTAAGGCTGTGTTTCTTTTATTATTTTGGTTGTTATAGATTGGAGGATATGACTTCTTAATTATTGAGTAGTTGGGTTATGGTTGGATGATTGTGCCGTCTCTACATGGGACATTTTATCTTAGAATAAGATACAACGTTAATAGTCAGCTTGTTAAAAGTCAAAGTAAACAAATACCGAGGGTTGATTAGTTTTGGTTATGTGGTAGGGTATGAACCTGATATAATTCATAAACATGCATGCAGCAGATTTTGAATAAAAAAAAAAAAGTAGAAAAACAAGAAAGTGATATATGTTGTAAGTAGTAAAACAGGTAAATAAAAAAAAATAAATGAAAAGGAAAGATAAAGATAAAATAGATCCATGTTTTCTTGTTATGAATAATAAATATAAGGATAGAAAAAAATTATATATTAGAAAAGGTATGCGTTAGAGAGATAAAAGGGGAAGTTAAATTCTATAAAATATGCGCACGTAAGAATGATATATTAGTCTTTATATATGGACACTCCTATTCTATTTTATATTCACTTCATAACTGATTAGTGAAAATTTAAAAAAAGTTTATGAAATTTAAAAAAGTAACAATTTAACTTACTTGATTAGTGAAACCGACTCCAAATCCAAGTAACACACGACCCAGAATGAGCATAACAATATTTTCTGCACCTCCATTGAGGGAACCACCAATAAGAAAGACTACACCACCTAATAAGATGGTGTTTCTTCGACCCAATGCTGCTGTTACTCGACTAGCTGCCAGAGACGATACTAACCCCGCAAGATACAGAGAAGAGGTGAACAATGTCAACACTTGACTGTCATATACACAGTACATGTTCACTTCAGCACTTGCGATCTTTCTTAGTATATCTGGGAAGAATTTTTCCAGAAAGGGCACCATTGTTGTCACTCCTCCTGAAATTCGTTCACATTTTTATTCCAAGGAAAGAGTCAGCTTTATGTATTAATTCTTATACTCATCACTTTTATTACCAACTTATTTTTATCATCAAAATTTTCAGACGTAAATCACACTATTTCAAATTTTATTTTAACCACTCATCCAAATACATAGACACAACAATCTAACTTATCATATACCATCGTCACATGATATTTTTTTGCTAGATACATGTATTTGTATATCGGATTATATTATGGTTAGTTTTGTAGGAATTGTTACAAGAGTTTCAAGGTGTGTTGAATTAATAAGTTTGTCTTTGAAGTATTTTTTGTACAAACACCTTAACCCACAGTTTTATAATATATCTACATGGGCTAATGTATCATTTTTTTCTCTTTCTATTAATTATATTTTTTTAATAAAAAATCATTGTGGTTTCTCCTTCATCCCATACTTCTAAAAATAATAAAAATATCTTCCTGAATTTATTATTATTATTTAATTTTTAAATTATCCAATCCAAAATATAGTTATATTTTAGATGGTTTAATTTCAAATACAATTTTTATATTTTGTATTATATAATTCAAAATATAAAAAATATATTTTATATTGTATAATTTAAAATATATTTTTATTTTTACAATTTAAAATAACTTTATAAAAAAGAGTGTAAGGATTTTTTTTTTCATTAAAAGTAAATCGGTAACTTTTATTACTCTGGGAGTTCAGGAAGAGACCGTGATAATTCTGATACCATGTCAACCAAAGTTCTCATGGGCCCAATGTGACGTGTGCGAAGTTAGGTTAACTGTGTACAAACGTTCTTGTCCAGAAAAGTTTAAACATTTTTAAACACAACAATCCCATTTTTTCTATCATGCCATCTGATGTAAGATTTTATTTTTCGACATATACAATTAAAGGACATTGAAATATTTTCAAATTCAAACCATGTGCGATCCACAAAAGAAGGTCTTTTGTATTTGTGTGGCCATTGACATTTGCTTTTACGATCTATGATTAAAATTTCTTTTAAAAGTCATTTTTGTGGCACGTACTTTTTTAAGATTAAATTTAAATATTTAAAATTACCTTCTTTTAATCTTTTCTATTATTAAAATATTTGTATTCTAAGATGCTAAATATGTTTAATTTTTCTATAAATATTGTAATAATTAATAAACATTATCGTAAGAGAATACGGCATTATTTTTTAACATTATATTAAGCTTGTCTTTGGAGGGTATAACTAATTGATGTGCCATAAATAAGATATGGTTCGATTATTTTGCTTAAACGCCGAAGTTCCGTGCTTGGAAAATGCTATTTTTCTTCCTATTTAGAATCAATTACGTTCTTTAATTGTGCCAATATTAGTCTTCAGCAAAAAATCAGTGGAATATCTGATTCTCTTTAAACTTAGGGACACAATTAAATTTAAATTTATACTTGATTCAAAAATTATATTTGCATATATATTATTGTACGAGTTAATTAAATAAGAAAACAAGTAATATCTCAGGTAAAGAAAACTTCTAAAATGAAGCAAAGTTCGAGTCTAATGTTAGAGAAGTGTTGAGCCAGAATAATTATTCTTGAACTGTATGAATAATAACATGTAGTATATCTCCTATTTCTGCTAAATCTTTTGATTTTCAACCATAAGTTTGAAATCATCGTGAATTTAAAGTAGACTCTGTAAAAGCAATTATACGATGCTGCTCCTACTGAGATTTTCTGATGGTTGTGAGAAGAAAAAGAAAAGGAGAGTTTAGAAGAAAATAACCTGAAATTCCGAGGTCATATCCAAAAAGGAGTCCACTGGATGCAGCAACGATGCAACTGATGACAATTGAGAGCGTGATCTTACCAACGAAATCATTGGTAATTGGTGATGAATCCACAGGAACCACCCCACCCGCCATGTTTATGAACCTCTTTATCTCTTTCTCAGGGTATTGCTCTCTGTGCAATGGCCAATGGCGTGGCCACTAATTTATAGGCCCAAGAATGTGGTAATATAAACGCTGTCTACTACAAGTGGAAGAGAACGGTGCTGCGTTTTTTTTTTTTTTTTTTTTTTTTTTAAAATTTTTTTTTTTTTTTTTTTTTTTTTTTTATTAAAATTTTGTCACTATATGTGTTGATTGTGTTGTGTATTGTACATGACAACGTTAATTAAATTTAGGATCAATAAATAAATGTATAAATATTTATAATGTGCAGCGCAGAAAGCATCGTGATCAGTGTGGGTATATAAATACATAAATAAAATGAGTCTTTCTCTAAAAATACTTGGTTCTTACGAAAAACAAATATATTAAATCATATTTAAGTTATCTAAATTTAAAAATATGCATATGATTTTTTGATGTAGTGATTTTATCATAAATAACTTATAATCTTAATTATTTGTGTAAAATTATATGATGTAGTGGAGTTCTTATTGTGAAAAGTAAAAAGATAAATATGGAATATAAAATATTATATAAATAATTAAGATTAAAAGTTACTTTATATATATATATATATATATATATATATATATATAATACTTCATAAAAATCATACATTATGAGAAAAACGTAATTTATTAACAAGAAATGACTGAAAGAATTTTATTCGTTAATAAAATATTATTATTTAACGAAAAAAATTTATAGTTAATTTATCAATAAATTTAATCCATAGTTAATTATCGATAAATTTATTAACAAAAAATTTTGTCATCAAATTATTTGTCAATAATTTTGTTGGTAAATTTACTGATACTAAATCTACTGATAGTGTATTGTTTGCGGAAAAAAATAAAACATTATGAAGATAATATAGGAATTAAAAGTGATAGATGATGGAAAAATTGACTGATATAGCAATTGTTTGACAAATATACAAATGATATAAATCAAATAAAAATATTAACAGAATTCTTGTTTCTGGTAAATGATTGAAACAATTAATGATCTTGGTATTTTTCAAATCATTTACTATAGTATTAAGAATATCATAATTAGATTGATTTTCAAAACCATTCATATCACTATATATGACATAATGCTAATGAATTTAGTGAGCTGAGAAAGAGAAGTGAAACAACAAACAGTAGAAAAAGGAATAACATGGTGGTGTTAAAAAAAAATTAAATGGATGAAGCATGATTTAAAAATATAAACAAAAGATATCTCTGGAATAACCAATATAACAAAGAATGAAATAATTAAGAAAATAAGGGAGCTATACAAGCCGCATGATGACAACTAATTAGATGGAAAGATGAAACTTGAAAGAATAAAGCTTCTTAATGATGACAGCAAATTAGATGGGGAGATGAAACTTGAATGAATAGAGCTTCTTAGTCAACTTAAGTTGATAAATCTCAAACAGTAATTGATAATGAAACAAAAATTATAGAATAACATTTGGCTTATTCATTGTAATGCTAAAAGACTAATTTCAAAATTAGCTTTATTTATTGTATTCATTAAATATATGATCCTTAATTCTATACTTTATTTTGAGTTTAGATTTTTTGCTGATAATTTTTTTGAGTTTATAAAAACAAAATATACTTTTCAAATTATAAAAGAATCAAAAGCACTATTTTTAAATTATAATATTTATAAAACCAAATTTAACTAAATCTAGAAATAACAACATCATATTTTACCCTTAAATTTATTTAGTGCTTGTTGCCATTTTAGTTAAGCTTGGCTGTATCCACAAGTGGGGGGATACGGATATGCAACGTGATATAATTAATTGTTCAATGTTTGCTTGCTATCATTCATTGGCCAGGTAGATTGGTTCTTAATGGGGATATTACTAATAGTTTTCTGTAGTTATAAAAGTCTTCCATAGCATACTACACTTACTAAATTGAACCACAAACTAGGGATGCCAATTCAGGTTTTGTGTGGCTTCTAATCACAATTCAAATTAATAAATTGCTGGTCAAACTAAGTACTCAAACCTAAGCCAGTTGCTCAAGTCCATATTTTTACAATTTATATAAAACATGTTTGAATAAAAAAGGAGTGTTCTTAGAATTCATTAAAAATATGAAGTAAAAATACCTAAAAAACTCATACAACTTTATAAGCGATTGGTTTAAAATGAAACCTTTAAAAATTATTTAATTAACCTATATAAAATTTATATTAAATTATCTTAAATATTTTTTTTTTTGCTTGAAAACGGTGAATGTTTAGTTTGAAGAAAGTAAACTTAATATTTATCGCTATAACTTTAAGATTACAGCTGGCTAAGTTGGCTTAGGATCAGGATGTGCCAATTTTTTATATAAACAATATGTGTAAAATTAGAATAACCATATTTTTTGAAGAAAAAAATAATGATGATAAAAATTATCTTTTAGAAAAAAAAAATATTTACGACAATTGACAACCGTTAGTGTGTTGTCCAGTATCACCTTTGCAAGCTAATTTGAGTATAAATCAGGATATCTTTAAAAAGTTTAACATATTTTTCACGAATGTAATCTTATAAGAGATAAGTAAAGCTATTATGATCAATATATATATTATGCTTTAAATTGAAAATTGTTAATTAAATTAAAACAAGTCAGTGTATGGCAATTCATGCATTTAATAGTAATCAACCTGAATTAATTACATTTTGTCCAAATCGAGGTTGCCCTGAGGTGGCAAAAGTATTTAAAACGTGAAGTATTGTAACCAATTAAAAAAGAAAAAGATTTTTGAAACAAAATTTTGGATTAGAAAATCCATTAGGCATAATATACTATTTCCCTGTGTTGGATTTTAAATATTTTTTATAACTATTTTTTATGTCCATATTAATTAATTCAAATCATAATTAGAAAAATATCTTAAAAATCAAAATAAAAAATATTTTCTTATTTAAGATTGTATTATTATTATTATTATTGAAGAATTTTATCATAAAAGAAAAGCTATCGTCGATGGTTATTGAAATTTATTAAAGAATTAGTTTAAGTATATAAACTTGTCACCTCTTTAAATGGTCAGAGAGCTGTCACATCGTATCCAATCAATCCTCTTTATTATTGAAATTATAAAAAAGACTTTATTTAAATTAACCCTTGTTATAAATAAATAATTTTCTTCCCGTTTGTTTTCTCCTATTTTTTCTGAAAAAACATATGATTTGACTGAAGATGAATAAAACCAAATTACATTCTAATCAACCCACGAATTATTGAATAGGCAAGTCAACTCACAATGAATAAAGCTGAAACACTAAGAACAAGAACGAGACATCCAGTTGTCTAAATGGAAATAATAATTAGACAAAAGAAACAAAATTAGTAACAATGCAAAAGTGTGGATTAGTTGACAGTTGACACGACACTAACACTTCCAAAATGAATAAAACACGATAACACCCCACATTTCCGCTTAATTAATTTAAGACCAGGGCCACCACCAAGTGGCACAATTAAAAGTAGTAGAAGCATTATCCAAATACTGAAGGAAGAATATAAAAAAAATATACTTTGACAATTAAAACAATTATTATATTATAATAACGTAATAAATTGATGGTTGATAAATTTATCATTTCATAATTAAATAGGATTCATTATTGCTGTTTTAGTTATCAAAATTTTGATACCTTTTTAAAATAGAAATTTTCTCTCCTTTTCTTTTTATAGGTATCTTTAATTTATTTCTTAGAGAATAAATGATTTTGGTATGTTATCTCAATTGAGAAAAAAAAATCTCTTAATTTAATTATTTTATTTAATAAATATTTGTTTTTAGTATTTGAGTATTAATTATTTAAAATATTTGATTTACTGCACCAATTATATTATTTTCACTGATTGGAGTCGTTTTTTAAAATTGAGAGGAAACAATTATATATAAGCCTATATTATTTGCAGTTCATTTTGTATACACATATAAAATTTCTTATTTACAAGTCTTTTTTTATTAATAACAGGTCAATTACTGTTATGATAACTGAGATAAATAGATGTGTAAAAAGTAATAAAAAAAAGAAAGAAATAAGAAATCAGTTAAACTTCTTTTTAAAATAAAAAAACTGTATATTAATATAATCAGTTATGCTATTAAAAAAAAGAAATTTTTTTTTTCTATTTCTCTTATTAAGAAACAGATATTAATAAATAAAATTATTAATAATAAATAAAATTACTGTTTTTTTGAATTATTACCATTTTTTCCTCACTTGTTACTTTTTTTTCAAAGAAGCAAAACTTTTACTTTTTAAAGAACAAAATGTTTGTGTTTGATATTTTTAATTTTGATCCATTATGCAAGTAGTTTTTTTTTTTTTTAGAAATTAGCAATACTTTTCCTCGAATCCGACTGTGATATTAGGGTACCATTGACTCTTTTTTACATGTTTTTCTTCTCTATATATTGATCTTATTAATTGTGTAACATAAATTTATATTTAGAATCTTAACAATCTCTCCTTCTCTTCATTTATTGGTGATTTTTATTCGTACTTTGAGTCCTGCTGTGTGTTCCCTGGTTCCCTACTTTCATCTAGGTCTGGTTTCCAACGATTGGTATGTTTCCAAGTTTATGATTGTTAGTTCTATCATGTGTTCATAGGACAGCCATGACCGCTAGTCTCATGTTGAGTTGATTGGCTCGTGTGTGTTGGTCTTTAGAATGATCAACATTCTCTAAAACATCAAGATTTTGAGACACTGACTAGAGTGAAAGGGTTCAAAAGCGTCAAAACTTAAAAGGCACATGAACTTACGTTGATAGGCCCCTCAACTTTCTATTGCTATTTCTCTAGTTTTCCTTAATTTGCATGCAAAAGTAGGCCTATTATTGTTTTACAATAGTTCTAATTTGACAAGCGGTGATGCTCATGGGACACTGCCTACCATAGTGGAATGCTACTCGTTGCCAAAGAATTTATCCACTTGTACCTGAATGATACTATATTACTATAATTTTATACTTATTTAAGATTTTCAATTTTTAATTTAGGTATATCATATTAGGCACATCAATTACCGTATTAAATATCAATCTCTTGATTATTTTACAAGAGATCTGCATTAACAAAAACAAACCGCAAGGGTAATATCAGCTTCCAAAGCAATAAGCAGGACAGAGAACATGAAGCAGGGCTGACACAGGCATTTTCAAGTACGGATGTAGTAGTATTTGACTGCTAAGTTTATTAGTATTCGGACATTTGTCTCGTCTCATTTTTTTTACAATTTTGTTACAAATTTAAATTTGTTGAACAAATTTCTTCTTCTAGCTCATTTTACATTTTTCAACTCTATTTTCGTTTAATAGGTTTCTTTAACTCAGTGAATTCTCTTCATTGAGCAAGCCTTATTCTCTATCCAATTTTCGCGCAATGAATTCAATTCTTTGACAGAATTGACACCATTCTTTCTCTTGTTCGTTCTACTTCAAATTCCTTGTACACTTGTATTCCTGCATAAATTTCAATAATGTACCGATACTTTAATACTTAACCTATTTTTCTATTTTTAAACACTGAAAAAACGGACTTCGAAATTCAAAAAATTAAGTTGAATTACCTTAAAAAAAAATTGACAAGTAAAATAACACAATTAACTCTCCTCTCCATTTATCAAGCAAATTGACATCTCCATGTTGGTTTATTCACTGAATATGTATGATTCTAAGTTGTGTTTGTGGTTATAGGGTTGTTGCAATGCACATTATGGCTAATTCTGTTACCATGACTGTCATTCTATTGAGTATTGATTTTTACAGCAAAAGTTATATTTACACATACATTATTGTTCATAAGAACCTTTCAAGAGGGATGTGATCGTCGATAAAAATGATATTATTTTTCTTAATTAATTATTTTATAGTTGATATTATAAAACTTTATAATATGATTATAAAATGATATATTATTATATATTTAATAAAGTTGAAATATAAGTACTGAGAAATTTGTTATATATTATAAATCATAAATTCACATTCCAATTACAACATATGTTCTAGAAATGTGAAAAATGATTTTATTATAATTGTATACATAAGTAATTCTTCGTTAAAATTAAGTATATATATGTATGTATGCGTTAACGAATATTGATAAATTTATCGAAATGTTCATTTTCCTGTATCTTCAAAGGAGTTGACACAGTAAACAAGTGATATATACTAGACTTCAGTGACTTGAACAATGTCATACAAGAGAAGTGCATTTAGATACTAGTTAAAGCGTTCATTTATTATGCAGATTTTCTTCACATACACAGGCTTTCCTCTGCGGCTGGGGAAGCTAATTTTCTTTTCAACTAATTCTTACAAACAACAGTATACATACCTAAAGTTATACGTAGTTCAAGGAAGATTTTCTTGGCCAGCTTCTTCTTTCACAAACCTACGCCAAAACCAGTGTTTACCCCATATGGTGTACATTGACTCTAAAGGAATCCCTTTTGTCTCTGGCAAGAAAAATATAATAAAGATTGTCATCACTACAATCCAACCCCCATAGAACAAGAAAGCACCAAACTTGAAGTGGCATAGCATTGCCAAGAATGTCTGGGATAATATAAACACGACTATGAACTGCACGGCAAGAGCTATGCTTTGTCCTGTGGTTCTGATTTTTAAGGGGAAAATTTCACTTGGAATTAGCCAGCTGAGAGGACCCCACGACCAACCAAAACCTCCAGTGTAGAAACATAGTAGCACCAACACCAAAACTGCATTGCCCTTCGATATGTCCTTTTTACCATCAACACCAGTAGCCACTGCTAGCAAAACAGACACCGCAACCTTCACAGCAGTGGTTACAAAATTTGTTATTATTAATACAATCCACATTTCAAATAATTCGAATAAAATGAGTTATATAGACACTGGACATAGAATCAAGACCTCATTTTAGACCTAAAAGTAACATCCTTTAAGGATAACTCAGAAGTGGGTTCGAGGAAGTTAATTAATTTGGCTTGATTACCTGGCAAAGAAACATGAATATGCCACCAGTTATGAACAAGAACCTTCGGCCAAAGCGATCAACAATACCAGTAGCGATGAAGAGAGAAGCAAGGTTGACTGCTCCGAGTATAATGGCAGAAAGTAAAGCGGCATCGTGTCCCAAACCCACTGATTGAAAGAGGTTAGGAGAATAGAATGCGACGATGTTAATCCCTGTCATTTGTTGAAAAAATGGGATAGCAAAAGCCATGACCAAGTGGGGTCTATACTTCCTCTCAAATATGGTCTTGAAGGGTTCCTGCTCCACAGATTTTGCAACTTTTGACCACCTAATGAGTTCTTCCAATTCGGGTTCAACATCGATGGAGGATCCTCTGGCTTTGCGCAAGGCTCTTCTGGCTTGGTCTATTTTGCCACGTTCAACCAAGCTACTTGGGGTGTCTGTTATAAGGAAGGCACCCATTGTCATAACTGCAGCAGGCGCCGCCGCCAGGCCAAGAGAGACTCGCCAACCCCACGTGTGTTTTGCGGTTGCGTAGTTTATGCAGCCTGCAGCGAGCACTCCAACTGATATGAAGAATTGGAAGCCTGCGTTGAAAGCTCCTCGCCATTTTGGTGGAGCGATTTCAGACAGGTACAACGGCGTTGCCTTTTCCAAGGAATTGCAACATGTAGTTAATAACTCATTTTTCTAATTTTCACTTTGTTTATTTTTGGAGTAATTGATACGAAGACATGTAGTTAATACGAAGAATTGTTTATTTGTGGAGTAATTGATACGAAGAATTGTTTATTTGTTCAACATGTAGTTATAGTTTATGAATTTTAGCAAGTAGTGGGGTAAGAAATATGTGTGTCTGAACTCACTTGATTAGTAAAACCAACTCCCAATCCAAGTAAGACACGACCTAAAATGAGCATGGCAATATTTTCAGCACCTCCGTTAAGGGCACCACCAATGAAAAAGATGGTACCACCTAGGAGAATGGTGTTTCTCCGTCCCAGTGTCATCGTGATCCGACTAGCTGCAAGAGATGATATCAACCCGGCAAGGTAAAGAGAAGACGTAAACAACGTCAACACTTGACTATCGTAAACGCAATACATATTTACTTCCGAACTAGCAGCCTTTCTCAGTATGTCTGGAAAGAATTTCTGCAGAAATGGTACCATTGTTGTGACACCTCCTGAAATTTATGGACATTTTCATTGAAAGGAAGAGGGTGAGCCTTGCACATCCAATTCAATTCAAGGGTTGTTATTCTGGACTAGGTTTTGGGCATACATAAGTACAACACGTTGAAGTGAAAACCATGCGCAAACCACAAAGATGGTTGTTTGACTTTTTGCTATTACTATCCATGATGAAATTTCTTTCTTAAGATTATTTTTGTATCAGAAGCTATTAAACATACTCAAAATTTTATATGATATTAAGATAAAAAAAATTAGTATTGTAAGAGGATGCGTTGTTATTAATTTTTAAATTATGTTTGCTTTTGTCATAATAAATCAATTTATTTTAGTCCTTGAACTGATGGGATCAATTCTTTTAAACAAAAGTCTGTATATAAATCTTGTACATGAAAAAAAAAACATAATTAATATGTAAAATCTCATTAATCATCATCATTGAGACTCTTCAAAGGAAAGAAAAAATATTAACAAATTATTGATATTTCACATCTTTACATATGGTAAAAGAAATTATATATGTATCACAATAAGTCGTGACTTTTGATTAAACACTTAAGTTCCACAAATTAGTCATGGCTGATCAATTATTTTAATTAAGTACCTAAGTTCTGGAAAATGCAATTTTTCTTCCCCTTGTGGAAACAAGTCCCCTTTCGAATTAGTCTTCAGTGAAAATTTAGTAGAGTACTTTCCATGTTATTTCTTGAAGTCAGCAATAATTACATTCAAATTTAGTTATTCAGAAATTACATCTACATCCATTATTTTATAATTAATTAACACACCATTTAGTTAAAAAAAAGAAGTAAACATGATATTTTTATGTAAAAAAAATACATGCATGATACCAGTAAAATAGACAAGGTGTAATTTTAATATAACTAACCTTATATAAACCCCATATAATTACTCTTAATTCTATTAATAATATTACTGAAAGTAAGATGGTTCTCCTAAGTTCCTCCTATATCTTTTACTTCCTGATTTTCAACCATGTGTCAAATCATGAGAGTCAGCTTTACATTAAGAACCTATAGCTATAGCAGACTCCCTGAAAGCAGATATCAAGGAGGCAAGATCTGGAAAGAAAAGATAATAACCTGAAATTCCGATGTCATATCCAAAAAGGAGGCCACTGGATGCAGCAACGATGCAACTGATGATAACTGAGAGCGTGATCTTGCCAGCGAAACCATTGTTTGCTGAATCCACAGCGAAGCCACCACCGGCCATTTTGAACCTCTGCGTGCTCCTCAGCTATGCTTTCTGTATTACTCACTCTAACTCTGCGCAGTGGCGCTCAGAATAATAACAGCGTGTGTGCATGGCTACTATAATTTATAGGCTAAGCGTCTTGTATGGACGCTGTCTTATGCAAGTTGCTCTTAGTGGAAGAAATTCTGCGGGATATTTCTTTTATTATTTTTTTCTACCACAACTGTCATTATAGATGCTGATTGTCTTGTTAATCGTACACGGCAACGTTAATTAATTTAATTTTAGTACTTTTCACTATGATACATTCTCTTTGATATTTTCTTTGTGTACAGAAACGACCACGGAAATAGAACTCCAAAGTTTTCATGTACACTCTCTGAAATCTCTCACGAGTATTCTCACAATACATGCAACTCAGTCACCAATCTAGTTAGTGGTGAAACCCTAGTGGGGATATTTTTTTTTAAATAACCTTGAGTGTATACATAGTATGGCAAACACATAATATGCCATTTGATAAAAATTAATTATTCAATCTGGACTTATCGTTTATAAGCTAGGTAGTATAGCTCGTTAACTATTCACTGTTTTGGTGGGGAAATACTATTGATAATCGTGTAGTATAGAAGTCTTCTCTTACACAGTAGACCAATGGTTATCTGATGCAATAATGTTGAATAATACGTAAGTAAGAAACAGTCAGAGATTTAATTTGTACAATGACTATGATCTCATACTTATTTACTTGCTTTGTTTATGAGCCATGAAGATTTTCCTGTGAACCGCAATCAAAATTATTAAATTAACCACAAAATTATGGATGGCAATTCCTATTCGTCCGTGATGATAATCACAATTCAAATTAATAATTGTTGGTCGACTTCTAAGGTACTCAACTCATATGCAAGCTGTGTTGCCCAAGTGTTTATTTTATTCAGATTTCAAAGAAGTTAATCAGTATAAACTATATAGAAGTGAAATTAAAAAAATATTGACAGTAAAATAGGATGTTATCGAGTGTAAAATTTTTGCAATCTAATAATTTTCGAATCAATCACTATTAATTACACTACTACATGTATCAATGGCTATTAAATCTGCAGAATTGCATTACCTGTTCCTCCAAAAATTGAGGGTCAACTAGTGGTACGCATCAATTAAGCATTAAAAATTTGTGCTTACTTGGTCACGTACAATACTTTTTGGATAAGGAGTTGTGATTTGCTGGTTTAATACAGCTCACCTACAACGTTATCTTCCAAAGTCAGAGCAACAAAAAAAAATAAAAAAAGACAGGCGTAACTAGTTCGGATTATTAATTAATTCAATTACATGTTATATATAAACATCCGCTGTTTATTTTAGTTTTCAAGATAAAAGCACAGCAGCTATTCAGCAAGGTGTGATGTAATGTAGATTTTGATTTGGAAGTAACAAAACATCAACTATGAATATAATACAGCGTCTAAACATTGTGATTGTGCAACCAGTATTGAATTTATTCTATGCGCTCATTTTTTTATAAATTTAAAGGAAAGGAAAAAAAAAATCAACATCAACATGTGCTATGAGAGGTGGTAATATTTTATTGAGAACCGGAATCGTGTGTACATGAACATGTGCATACTTGTTTGATTTACGTTTATCTTAATATTTTTAAATTTATTTAGTTCACTTATGAAAAATAAATTAACTTGTAAGTTATTAGGTTTTTGTTTTTACTTTACAACTATAATTAACTAATGAAAAAAATAATAATTTTTAAGATTTTTTTTATCAACAATAGTTTTTAAGATATTTTACGTTGATTAGTTTTGTTAAGCTCTTTTAGTTTAATCAACTAGCTTTCAAGTTTTCAGTTCTTTGTTAATGGCTTTTAAGTTTTCAAATATAAACTAGCTTAAAAGTCAGTTTTCTATGGTATATTAAATAAAAAATAAACTTTATTTCATAATATAAAATTAATTTTGTGATATTTTTCAGAACCACCAAAACACAGTTTTAGCAAACAATCTAAACTTCTAATCTTTTTGGGAAAAATAATCGTCAATTGCAAAATCACACTATGGATTGTGGGAATTAAAATTCAGATTTTCAAGAATCATAGCCACACGTTTTGCAATTCTTTCATGGGTTTCGCTCAGTTTACAATTTCTAAACAATCTATGACGAAAGCCCAAGTTTTAACAACTACGTAAAGAGAACTATGTGTATAAAAATTTTGGTGTTTATAAACCCTAACCACCCCAATTTTCTTCCAAATTCTCTTTATGGTTAATAATACAAAATATGAGTTAATTGATTTGTATGCTCATCATACTCTGTAGAAGCCCCACGGTTTGAGTTCCAATTTTTTAAAAAACATTTACTCAAATATTTCACACATAATGGAAAACAAAAATTATCCAAAAACATAAAACAGGGCAATTATTAAATATAATTATACCACAATATTCAACAATTAAGTCTTAAATCAAATGAAACTGGCTCTCTAACCAAATGCTGGAAACATTTAGAGTAAAGAGGTTGATAAGGGTGATGAGGAGTCTAGTGAGTAGTTTGAGTTTCAGATTATATTCCAAAGGCAATCTGATTCGAAAATATATGACAAAATGGTAGATAAGAGGTAATATGGTAGATGTGATATGGATTATATAGTTGGAAAATCTGAAAAATGATATCAGACCAGGGTGTTAAAATTGTCAAACGATAGCTGAGAGTCGAAGTGAGTGCACTGGTATGATAATATATGTGTAAGATGGTCATTATGGATTAAAGTAGCAGAGGTAGAAATATACAGAATGGTATCCTCAGGACTGATGCGAAAGAAATTAGGCATGGAACCTAGTACGTCATAAATGTGCAGGTTACATCCAGATTAAACAGTGAGTAGAACGTATAGCAGTATTTCGGAGGGTTAAAATCTTTTTATTGGCATTAACTGAATGACATGTTAGTAATTCACGCTTGGGGGTACTTTTCTGGAGAGTTAAGATGATTATAAACAAAATATTTGTTTTCATCTAACATAAATACTTTTTAACCATCATTTATACATTAGGTAAACTAATTGAAGCTCCTCAAATGCTTGTTGTGCATACTATTCTTTCTTGCCCAATAAAAAATAAAATAAAATTCTAAGAATATATATGAAGAAATTAGAACATAAAGTTATTTGGCTCTGTGTCGCACAAATTCTAGCTAGGATTAACCGGTCAAACCTTTTGCATGATCATCCTCTCTAGTGAAGGTGAGTGAAAGGAAAGGAGTGATTGCATAGAGTAGTACAACAGAAATTCCATATTTAATGAATTGATTATTAGGATATTGTATGATATTTTTTTAGTGGGAGGCAAGTATATATGGTTAGTAGGCTGGTTGATCGCCATGGATTGGATGAAAAAGTAGCCGGACAGTAAGCAATGCATATTGTCTTGTTCGGTGTCAGATCAATGTGCGTTAATTTTAAAATCTAATCATATTGATTAGGTCCAAAATCTTTTCGTGTATTGAATGTTTGGAATCAAACTCCACGATTTAGTAACCTAGTAAAAGGTTGGTGGGGTTCATATTCTGAAGCTGAAAACAATATGATAGCACTTAAAGAAAAAATTGAAAAATCTGAAATGTGATTTAAAAAATTCGAACAAAGAGGCCTTTAGAAATGTAAGCAAGACCAAAAAATGCATAGTGGAGAAGATAGAGAAACTGGACAAATTAGATTGTGATAGCAGCTTAGGAGAGGAAGGGAGAATTGAACATATGAAGCTGATTAGCCAATTTAAATTATTGGCTAACAAAGAACTCTCAATCTTAGCACAGAAAGCTAGGTGTCATTGGTTAGGGCAGGGGATACCAATACCAGATTTTTCCACTATGGTATGAGATGGACAAGATTAAAAAAAGAGTTAAAAGGTGTGGAAGATTATGGGAGTTGGTGTGAGGACCCAATTAGAGAGAAAATGGTTGTTCAGAAATTTTTAAGGAAAGATTTCGTGACAAGGGTGATAAATATTGAATTTTCTACGGTATTGGAAGAGGAGAATAAAATGTTAACAAGTACAGTATTTGTGTGTGTGAAATCAAGGAAGCAGTAAACCAGCGTGGTAGTAATAAGAGCCCAACCGAATGATATCAATTTTCAGTTTTTGGGAAATGGTCCATAATGATTTTTTCAAAATTATAAATATTTTCAACTCTACAATGAAATACAAGAGAGAGTGTAATGAATGATTTTAGACCTATTTTACTAGTAAGATGTGTGTATAAGGTAATCTCAAAGGTTTTAGTAAATATGAAGAAAAGAGTAATGGCTAAAATCATAAGGTAATTATTAATGGACTTTTATAGAAGGTAGATAGTATCATAGTTGCTAATGAGGTAGTGGGAGAATGTAGGAGGAAGAAAATAAAAGTTGTGGTAGTTAAACTTCACTACGAGAAAACATGACTCAATCCAGTGAGAGTTCATATATTATATTGTATAGGTTGGGATATTGTAATTAGTGAATAGGGTAGATTAAGGTGTGTATGGAGTCGGCTTTTATATCAATGTTGGCCAATGAAAACTCAACATAGGAGTTTAGCCCTTCTAGAGAGCTAAGGCAAGAGATCTAATAACTCTATTTTTGTTTTTAATAGTAGTAGAAGGTTTAGTTGGTTGGTTAAGAAATTAACTAGAAAGTAATTATTTAAGGAAGTTAAAATTGAGAGTAATCAAGTGATGATAAACCTACTCCAATTTGCTGATGACACTCTTTTCTTTTATAAAAATAAGGTGTAGAATATTATGGTAATAAAAAGCATTTTGAGAAGTTTTGAATTAATATCAGGACAGAGGATTAATTTTCATAAAAACAAGGTGAGAAGGTTAGGAATAGAGCTGAATGCTCTAAACAATCTTAAATTACAAATTAATGTAATGCCCTTTTAAGTATTTAGGAATGATGACCGGAAAAAATTCTAGAAGGAAACTATTTTGGAAGAACAAGTTGAATAAAATTATTATTATTATTAAAAAAATATTATTAATATTATTATTACTATTGTTATAAATATTATTTTTATTATAAATATTATTATTGTTATTATTAATATTATTGTTATTATAAATATTATTATTAGTATTATTTTTATTATAAATATTATTATTATATATATTATGGTTATTATTATTATAAATGTTATTACTATTATTATAAATTTTATTATTATTTTTATAAATATTGTCATTATTATGAATATTATTATTATTATTATTATTATTAATATGTTGAGTATGATCATGAAATAAATTTATCGCTAAGTTGGGAGAGGATTTATCCACGGATTAAATTGGTTAATAAATTAACAGTCAATTTAATGACAGATAATTTAACGGCAAAATTTTTCATTGGTAAATTCATTTATAATTATCAACAGATTAAATCTATCGATAAATTGATCGTAAAATTTTTCGTCAATAAAATCTATTAGTAATGAAATTTTATCAATAGATAAGATTCCGTTAGTAATTTTTCGTAATTATTTTAGATTTTTCTTGTAATGTTAGAACTACCAAATATAGAAATAGAATAAATAAGATCAATTGAGTTGGGTATAATATCAAACTTATCACTTACACAGGAGAAATGCATGTAAAGGGGTGTCACACTAAAAGAAAAAATTAGATATAGTGAAATTATATTTAACATTTTCAGCGATTTTAATTCTCACTAAGTTTGTTACCTGCAGTTTTGATTTCCCCTCGTAGATCCAGCTTAGGGATTTGAAATACCAAATTTATTTTCACTTTCGAAAGTTTGAGATAATTTACCAGTTTGAGTTGAAAATGATTTAACTATGTGATTTGGAGTTGGAGATGAAAATCTCTCCGCTAGCTTCAAATACCTCGAAAAAATCCTTGCGCGCAGTGAAGTGAAGCTTACGAAAAATAAGAATTTGAAATACCAAATATACATACATTTACGAAAGTTTGAAATATCAACGTCGGTTAGAAATTATTTAACTAAGTGATTTTGGAGTTGGAGACGAAAATCTCTCCACCAACCTCTAACACCTCAAAGAAACCCTTGCACACGGTAAAGTGAAGTTTACAAAATTTAAAGATAAAAACATGTTTTATCCGAGGTTTTATAACCCTAATTAAAATACTCCTCTTAAAATTAAGATTTTTTTTTTTTTAGTGTCACCACCAAAATCTGTCAATACTTTTGTCTGCAGGTGTGAAGGTTAAAGCGTGACTGGAATTAAATTAAAGCAAATGGAGGAATTTAAGGGTAGAGGAGAGAAGACTACAATACTTGGTCAAGTGGCTCAATATTTGTCTACAAGTTAAAACCAAAAACCCAAAGCCTTATTGTGGAGGAGAAGATTGGAGACAATTCCAAACAAGGTGGGACGGAGAGCACCACAATCTAATCTATTATGCTTTCAAATTTACCATTGTATATAGGCAATCGTATTTATGACTGTTGAATGTTTTGGTCAAGGATTTTACAAATTATAACATAATCCTCACACCTCCATCATGCGACCATGTTTCTTAAATTCTCATCTTAGTAATAGAGTTTGTAATTCTGGTTTTATGTAGGTGGTTTTTTTTTTTTTTTAAGTCACATAGGGGAAACAATAGGTTATGTGAATGATAATTTTTTTTTATAGACCTTTAGCTTTACATATATGTTAATTGAATATTGGAGATCATTTAGTGATATTTTGTATAAGGGTCGAAGCATTTTTGAAATATTTTTTATTAATTTAGTTTTTATGTCGATGAAAAAAAAAACACACATAAGTTCTTCTTACTTGACATACATTTTATATTTATTATATTAGTGAATGAAGCTAAACAACACTTACAAAAATATTATATCAGAATTTGTACAAAAGTGAAAGTCAGATATACCGACAAGTAGGATAAAACTGATGTAAATTATATGGATACAAATTAATAGAGTAATATTTACACACCGGGAATATTTAAAATGATCAGGTAAAAGTATAGGCGTGAATAAGTAATAAAAATTCAACAGGTATTTCTAATATTGTGACAACTATTTATGTTCAAAATTATGTATACAATATATATAGGAAACAAAATAACCTATGAAAGTGAAGGTGTGTAAAGAAATAGGGTGGATAGAATTAGAATACATATTCAAAATGAGAGGTGCTGGATTTTTGGTAGGAGTGATGTGAATTCGATGAATTTTAAAGTATATGTCAATTTATATATAAAACACTAAAAGTAATGAATTTTTTAATCTTTGTTTTTATATAATGTTTATGTTTATTTAATGTTATTACTTCACATTTGAATTCTTTAGAAGAGGATAATTAAAAAATGGAATAATTATAATATTTTACTAGGAGAGAAAACCGGGCTAGATGAAACTGTGCAGAAGTAGTAATACGACATATGTTAAATAGTTTAATTGTTCTAATATATGATTAGATTATAAGAATAAGAGGGAGAAAAAATTAATAATTAGAAAATATGAAGAATAAATTATGGGTGAGGGGTTGTCTATAGTGAAAAATAATTGGAGGAATTTAGAGGAAAGGTGAAACCATAAAGGGTGGAATTGTAGGTGTACAGATAAGGAAGGAGCAGCAAGAAAAGGTTGGACCAATCTGAAAATATGGAAAATCACCACAAAATATTTTGTTAAGAAGAAGACGAGGAAGTAAAGGTAGAATTTGGTTGTGTTATATGTATGTCATCAAAATTATGCAGGTTTTATATGCAGAGAGTGATTACACAAAGAAATATGCAGATGGGACCACTTCAGTGAGTCAAATGCTACTATAAGGGCATTCAAAATCAACCGTGAAAATAGGGAAAGTATTATCGCTCTATAACAGCCATATGCAAAATTAATTTAATTTCAAAATATTTATTTTTATTTTTTAAATAAAAAAATTATATATAAAAAAATATTTTTTAGAAAAAAATATTTATTTGAGTATAATAAGATTTTAAAATATTCTATTCACAATAAAAAAATATTATCTATTATTTTTGTTGAAAAGATTTTATGTTTGTTGAATATTTTTTAATATTTTAATAAAGTTTTATATTTTTTATAATTATCGTAAACTATGTTATTATACACTTACAAATCTTATCATAAAAAAATAAGTGTAAATTATTAGACTCTGATACGAATTTTATTTCTTTAAAAAAATAAAATACAAAATATTAAAGAATGTGTATAGAAATGATATATTTAAATAATTAATCTTTAATTTTTTTTACACGTAAATTATGTTTAAATAATTAAACATGAAACATAAGACTACGCTTATTGTTATAGGTATATTTAAGCAATCGTTTTTAAAGCTTGTGACTATATTAGGCTAAAAGGAAAATATGTTATACGCATATATTCCTTTAACACGCAAGGCAACAGTAATGCAAGTTATCTCCTTTCTTATATTATGTTTGGTTGACATATTAGATTTAAGAGGATGGATTTGAAGGGATTTTAATAGATTGTGTGTGGATGAGAGGATTGTTTGGATTAATGGATAAATAGTAAGATTTGAAGAGATTTGAAGAGATTGGTTATAAAAGTTTGGGTTTGATTTGATAGATGTTATAAATTTGTTTTTATTTTTTTAATTGATATATTTATAAAATTACAAATTAACCCTTGTAAAATAAGATGGTAAAAAATTAAAATGAATTGGATTAAATTGATTTTAATATAAAAAATATAAAAACTGAATCAACTAACTAGATATTTTTTAGTAGGTTGATAATGATTTTATCGTGAACATCTTTACTTTTGTGTTTTAATAATTTTATATTTAAAAGAAAATAAAACTATTTTTAAGATGAATAAAAAATATTTTAAATAACATTTTCTTCCCTCAATTTCATCATAAATATTGAATCAAATAAAGAGATAAAAATATTTTTTTTATTTACTTCAATTAAACATTAAGTAAACATAATTTCTAAAATCAACGGTATTTCATAATTTTCACTTTATTTACGAGGACTATTTCGTAAATTCCAATTTCATAACCAAACAACTTTCATTCACTCAAATCTGTCCTCAACCTTCATCTACTTAAATTCGTCATCTTGAACAGTAAGTTCTCTCAAATCAGTTTAATCAAACATAACCTTAAATAACATTTGTGCTAATAAATAATGATAACTCCCACATATCATTTTTTTAATAATAATAATAATAATATTATTATTATTATTATAATGAAAATACTATTTGGACAAACACTCATCTTTTTAACCCACAAATCTTCTTTTCTAAATATTCAATTTCCTAGAAGTCATAATTCAATGCTATATTTTGTATATAATACCATTCACATCATATCTTGAGAACCAGATTGTAGCTCGTATCAAGACTTCATTTTTTTCCAAAAAAAAAACACAAACAAAATAACACTAGTACTTTTTGAGAACGTATTAACTAATTCACACTCAATTTTGATTCATAATGCATTAGTTATTCTTTGAAAACTTAAAATAAGTGGTCACCAGAAAATATTAAACCCATTATTTAATCTACCTAATAACATTTTTTTCAAGTGGATCCTATAAATATAGCCTATTTTAGAAAAACAAACACTTAAACAATGGTACATTTCTTAATCAGCAATGATGACTATTTGGACAAATTACTGAGTGGTTTGTGAAACGTTATTCACTCATTATAGCTAATTAAGATTCAATATGCTTTTTAAACTTAAAACAAAAACATCAGAAACGGCTCAACATAATTTTGGATCTCAAACAAACAAAAATATCCGCCACACTTTTAGCAAAACGCATTCACATTAGCAACACTTCGACACGATTTTAGATTTGAAGAAAATTTTGAAGTAAGGTCTTATAAACAAATAAGAAAATAATTAAAAAATATATATAACCTTAAAGGTATTACTTTAACTTTCCCATAAACTTCGTGTTTTATGTTAATAAAACTTGAATTAATATTAAATTATTTAAGATTAAGAAAAACTAATATGTAACGTAGTTGTTGGAACAACTATAATAATTAAATCTTTTTTGTTAAAATAATTTGATAATAACATTTCTTATTGAAATTATGTATAAAAACAATATTAAATACAAATAAAAATATATTAAAAAATCACTTCGCAATACATTTTATAAATCATAATAATGAACAACATACGAGTATTTCTTTTTAAAACTCATCAATACTCAAAATTTTATACATACCTATTTACCAAAAAATATTTATATACAAATTAAAATACAATAATATAAAATTAAAAGTTTGATTACTCGTGCATACTATAAGTAACGTTGGTAAAATCGAATAAAAAAATGAGCTGCATTAAACATTTAAAAAATATTTTCGGTAGCTTTAAATTTAAAAAAAAAAGAAACAAATATAAAAACATGAAAATGCAGTACCGATGATTCAGCCTAAAAATATTTATTAAACACAACGTAAATCACGACTTGAAACTCGACAAGGAAATTAATGTGCCATACATCACACAACAACAAGGAAATAATACACGACAATGCCTTTAGTTTGTGGACAGACATACTCAGACCGACTTAGATATAAAAGACAAAAGAGTATTCAAAACAACAACATATGACCGTTAAGCATCACTTCCTCAGCAAATTTCCCGAGAAAATCCTCTTGCAAAATGGACTGGTGCGCAACATTTTGTAATTACGAATTGCATCAACCAAATTGACATGCAGCTGGCCCTGTCACACATAATCTTTAAGTAATTAATAAGAATTCTCACAATTATTATTATTATATGTTTTGCAAGTAATTATTCAAACCTTGGTGAAGGTGAGAGCAGATTGAATGACATAATTGGCATATGGATCTTGCAAAAGTTGTTCAAAATTAGGAGCCATAAGCAATTCTCGAACTATCCTGCACCTGATATCTCCAACATTTCTGAGACATTTTTCAACCACATGACTGCTGAATTTCTGTGTAGACAACTGTACATAATTCCCTTTAAACTGACCAAGCATTTTGGCTACGGCAGTTGGAGTATCAGTCTCTATAATATATTGAACAACATAATTTCTGCAACAAATATTTTGTGTGTCACTTAGTATATCAAAACAATGGATAGATTAGGAAACTTTTTGAATGTGATAAATCTCTTCTTCCAATAACCAGCAAAATATTTACAAAAAGAAACTGGGCAAGTATACGTCACGCCTAACTTTCTAATTTCTAGTATAAATGAATAATATAATGATATCCAAATAAAAAGTTATCATATCAATAATATATATCCAATAATATGAAATATGTTACCCAAATGGATCCTGGGCGAGGTGAAGTCCATGTTTGCATATTTCTGAGATCAGCCTATCTCGATTTTTACCAATAGCGTAATAAATACAGCGTTGCAGTACACAGCATCCATGCTGATGAGTAGCTATTTCAACACAATACTTCACAGAAGCATCAAAGATAAACTGCAAGAGAAAGGATATGCAAATAGACATATCAATAGAGTGAATACTGTCGTGAACATAAACAGTACTGTGTTCATCCTTAAGTCCTAAGAATGTGACATCTTTATATATTAATAATTCTAAGAATACTTTTCCATATGGCATATTGCCATGTAATTGCGTGCCAATGTTTAATAAATTCAAAATGCATTCAATTTGCACAAAAGATTATGTACAGGTATGATGCAACAACTAAAAAGACAGTAAAAAAGTAAAAGATAGGAAAGAATTAAACCTGATTATCTTGAGAGCTGAAGCATTGCAAGCAACGTTGAATGACGTGATTTCCATTCAGATCCTTGATAAGATCAAGAAAACCCGGTTGAATGGCAGACCTGACCAATGAAATTTGATCATGCGAATCGAGGGTCTCAATCAACTTCTGCACCACGCGCGTGCTGTTTACAGTGACACTGTTAGCTCAGTCGCCAAACCACGCAACACAACAAAACACAATCTTCATTTTATTTATTTTACTTTTTCTACTCGTGTAAAAAAGAATAAACTTTTTATAAAATAGGAAGAAATATACCCGTGGGTATTCAAAGAAATTCTAACGAGCTGGCCTGGTCGATTAGTCAACATGAGCACAATCTGCAGACGTTGATGATCGGTGCAAACATCGAGCAACTTCTGCACAAGATAGTTCCCGAAAGAATCCACCATAAGTTCAACAACACTCCCAATGATTCCCTCAAACACAATACACATATCTTCGAAGCTTCCCTCATCAACCTTCCGCTGCAGGAAACGACAACCGTTCTGATCCTTCGCCAGGTTGTAAATGTAACACTGAGAGTCAGGGACAGAATAATAATCCAGCGGCATGGGCAGTGAGAATTCCCCAATGTTTTGACCAGAAGGACC
>Ga0209489_104625_pt1 | contig 25128 bp, 28 predicted proteins | sample SiratrowhiteBW_FD_187527 | JGI IMG/M metagenome (GOLD analysis project Ga0209489, IMG submission 187527) | Root nodule microbial communities of legume samples collected from California, USA - Siratro white BW (SPAdes) (version 2) | ecosystem: Host-associated > Plants > Roots > Nodule | place...
TATATATATTTTTATATATATATATATATATATATATATATATATATATATATATATATATATATATTATTGAAATTCATTTCCCAATCCTGAGGAAACATTGAGGGGCCTGTTTTAAATGCATTGTTGAAATATGAACATAAGCATTTGAAGAAAAAGGAATCCGTAGCTTTTGGTGTTGTAACAGCCACGTTCCAAATCTTTGAATAAGAACAACACCATTTCAAAATATAAGACTATTATTATTTGAAGTTATTTAAATATAAAGTTTAAATGTTTTCAAATAATTAAGTTTTATTGCAGAAAAGTATTTATTTTAAAATAAATTTATCAAAAAACATATAAAAGGTCAAATCTAATTAATTATAAAAATAACTCATCTTAAATGTTTATATATGTTTTTAGTTCTACAAATATATTTTCTTCTTTTATTCCCTTCGAAAATGTTTGTTAGTTTTAAATTCCTTACATTGTCATATAGTTAATTTTAACGTGAAAAGTATTAATTATTGAAATCAAAATAATAACAAATAATATTTTAAAGTAAGATAGTTAGTTTTTATAGGTAGGTAATTTAATTAAGTAATATATTTATTATTTAATGTAAATAAAACTAGTTTTTCTTTTTCACTTAATAAATTACTATTTAACATTGTATTTTTATTGAAAATAACTATTAATTAATTTTTATATATTAATTTAAAATTAAATAGAATATAACCTAGATGATCGAATAACACATATGTATTATATTCAAGTTTTTGAGAAATATAAATCAAAGCACCTAGATAGATGTTAAAATGTTTATTTATAAAAAACAATCAATACACTTTGTCATAATCAACATGGAGAATATTGTTAGGCTAGTTTAATTTCAGTCTAGTATTAATCTACTAGCACATAATGTTTATAAGATTGTCCATATATTTTGATTATAATAGATAACATTAAGTTTTTGATAAACTAATGATTTAATGTGTGTTAAAAATAGCAATAGGTGATTTTATAATCATGACTATCAATATAAGTGTCGACCAATGTCTGCTCTTTATAAGTAATTCAGATTATGAAATATAAAAAGTTTTAAGTTAAGACACATTGTTCAATATATACTAACTTATACAAGACACAAATATTCCCACATAATAGACTAATTTTTTTGAGAATGTATTATAAATTTGGTATTGTTGATATAAGAAAAGAATGTTTAGAGTATAATTTTTTTTATACATAGCAAATTGCGTGAAAAATAAAAAAATTCTCAACTAAAATTTACCAACCAATGATTAAGCTCTTAACACAAATAAAATATCAACATCAACCACTGACTACCTTAATTATGAAGCATATAAATAGAAGCACATTGCTTTGCAAAAAACAATTAACTCTCCTATGTAAAACCATACTATATAAAGAATTCATTTAAGTTTTTTTTTTTAAGTCTTAAATATATCTACTGACATAAGAAAGGTTGTGAATCATATTACTAAACCCTTCACTTTCTTGTAAAATTTTGTCACTCAATTTATATCCTCTCAAAAAGTTTTCTCTATATTGTAAATAATATTTTTTTTTATTATAACCATGAGTGATAATAATAAAATACTTGTGAAAATTTAAAGTGATTAATGAAAAAAATTACTTGTATGTTTTATTTCAGGGGAGATAAATAACCCTACTCTTCAAGTACATATAAATAATTTTTTTTGTTTATATTGTTATTATATTTAATATATTATAATACATTAAAATAATTTATTTACTTATTTTTAATTATTAAATATGTTCACCAATATAAAAGGTTAAAATTATAATATTATTAAAAGTAAATTTATAACTTGTTCAAAGACCATTTAATATTAAAGTAGACTTCGTGCATGTGAGACCTTAAAAAACCTATGTTCAAACTTTTTTTTATTTATTAAAGAAAAAAACATCAAACTTACTAAAAATTGGTTAAATCTCACCTATTTATATCTCATGATCAAAGAACTTCTACATCAGAAATAAATTCGTTCACACACGAAATTCTACAGCTCAAGAAATGTCCTTCTAAAGGAACTAACACTTGAATGTAACATGGCAACCACCACCTCTGAAGTGACTACAAATGAGTCAAGTGGAAGAAGCACGTTCTTTTACTAATTCACTAATTTGTCTTAATAATTTTCTTAGTCAAAAGATACCATTCAACACTCACCCATTTAAGTTTGACATACATACTCGAATTGAATACCAATTTTAAATGCTAAAATTCCACATTCCAATCGAAACAGATTGCAGAGTAAAAGTAAATCCTTAAGAAAGTGCAAGTTGAAGTTCATTGATTTAGATATTTTGGAATCGCGATTCAAATTTATCATCAAAGTACGACTAAAAGTAAAAGATAACTCAATTATCAGATTATCAAACACTTTTTTGGATTCTCATTCACAATACTAATTAAGTCCCTAAAGTAATAAGTAGTAATTTGTTTTTTTTTTTTTTCTGGAAGATGCTAGTTTATAATTGTATTATTAAATCTATTGACTCGCTACAAGTTATTGATTTAATTTTAAATATTGATTGAGAACTTGATATTTAGGTGAATATAATAATTATTTTTTATTATATATTACTAACAGCTGATATATTAACAACAGATACATGATAATTATCATTTAAAACATGTAAAAAAAAAACAAATGAGAGACTCTCAATAATTTGAGCCATTTAGACTTAAGAAATCTATAAATAAAAAGATATCCAAATTATAAGATATTATTACTTTAATTCAAATAATCCTAACTAACTTTAATATCGAAATAGCATAGAAGTTGAAGCTAACTTAAGACCCCTGAATAAAGCTAGACTAACATGCCATGCAGTAAAAAAAGTAATATAAAAAAACTTAAATAATTATTAAATTATAAGTAATTCGTAAATTTAGACTATTTTTAAATTATATTAAAAAATCCCGTATAATGCTCAATTTTTATTTTATTTAACTACTCTATAGTTTGATTTTACCATAAAAGATTTAACGTCGTAATTATTTTCCTCATTCTTATCTTTAATGTGTTGGTCAATTATATGTTTTCTCTATAGTATCTTCTAATATAAGAGACAAAGTAAATTCACAAACAAAATTGAAGAGATGGAAAAGAGAAGATTGGAAAGGAAAAACCTAATAACAGTTACATGTTCAGAAAGATACTTAAATAAAAAATAAACATTTAATATAACAATTTTTTTTAAAAGTAGAAATTCAATTAAAAATACTAAAAATTTAAAATTCAATTAAGCTTTTATTTTTGAAAAAATACAATATAAATATAAAAATTAAATTAGTGTGTGAAAATCCAGAAAGGCAATATCCTAAATTTCCAGGTGGAATAATACAAAACATTGATTATTACGAACTTATGATATTTTTAGATCAACAAGACAATATTGATTCTAATGACGAACAAATATATAATGAATATCTTCTACGGTTTATTTGTGAATGGTTGGATTTATTGTTACATAAATATATTTGTATTTCTTCATATTGAGACTTTTCAAAAGCTTAAACTAAGATTTAGGAGAAATCAAAATTTGAAGGCTTGATGGTAAAGAATTCTCTTGTGTGGAGACTAAAGTAAATACTTCACAAATAACCCCAATTATGTAGGTTTGTTGAGGAAAAAAAAAATGAAAGACAAAAGGGTTCTTTAATGTGATAGATTGGTTTTCTCTTGATGTGTTGATATTGTTGGGTGTGGGTCTAGGCATTTGATTTGTCAAACCTATAATTTTATTTACTTTTCATCTAGCACCTCAAAATGTTTTGCTATCAACAAGCACTAAGCAAAATTGAAACACATTTTATCTCAACACAAGCGTGATGAAATCTACCCAAACCACACATCTTTGGAATATTCTTAACTTTATATCATTCTCTTCAAATCACGTTTGCCAAAACTAGACACGACAAGCCAATTTTGACGAGGAACTAATCCTCCCTTCAGTTGATTGTGGTGAAAAAATTACTCGGTATAAGTAAATAGGTAAAAGCTGTAGTTTAAAAAAATAGTAAAATACAATTTTAGTTTTTTAAGTGTTTGTATGTGTTTTTGGATTTTAGTTAAAACATCCAAATAAACTTTGATACGTGTTTTTTTTTTTTTAAAAAAAATTCAATTACAAATAAAATTCACCGCAAATTCCAGTTGATTTAAAACCAAAATAAGTTAGTTTTTATTCATGTCAACTTACTTTTTTTAACTAACACATTATAAGATTTTTTTCAAAATTATAAACCAAAAATTATCCATGGATATATACATTCGTAAAATATTATTATTAACGAATTTTGACGACATATTAATTTGCAGTAGATGTACTGATAGATTTAATTAGTAAGTAATTATGATAGATAATTTAATAGTTAATTTATTCGATAAATTTTATCTATCAATAAATTAATCATCAAATTATTTATTAATAAATTGACTATCAAATTATTTATTTGTGTTTATCAACAAATTAAATACATTTCTAAAATTCATTTCTAAGAATAATAATAATAATAATAAAAATAGTAATAATATAAATAATAATAATAATATTTTCACAATCAATCATTTGCCATCTTTTTACCAATTTACTTTTTAACCTGAAAGGACATCCATATTTCATACTTTCAAATGTTTTTGAGTCCTTATTGTATGATTTGTATTTACTACATTTTTTTTACAACTTAACAATACTTATCTTCCTTATTTATTACTCATTTGTTATATCTATCATTAATATCACAATAAAAAAAAAAAAACACCTCTTACCCATTCAAATAAGTCATCCTATATAATAAACATCTATAATAACATAACACAATATTACTATATCTTATAAATTTTCAGTATGAAAAATAACTATACAATAGTTAATGAACGCTTCATTAACATTCTAATGACAAAATTATTATGCATTGCATTAAATACAGAACATAATCTATATCAACATTGTTTATATTTAAAACATGTCAACTTCTTATGAGATCTTCGTATAAAAGTCTTTATCCATAATAAATCTAATAAAATAAAATTTAAAGTATAAAAGGACTAATATACAAACTTATAGAAAATCAAATCTCAAAGAAAACATTTACTTTCAAAAACACCTAATCCAGAATGTGAAATATATATTTCAAATTTGAATTTTAAAAATACTTTATTTACTTTCCAAAATGGTTAATCTAAAATACATATTTCGATTTTATGGATTAAGTGTTTCAGAAAACAAATAAATGTTTCAGAACTAATTTAAAATATATATTTCACATTTTAGATTGCATATTTTAAAAAGCATCGCCTGGTCTGAAATACATATTTCACATTTTAGATTCGACACATCCATAAAACATATAATATATTTCGGTCTTTTGAAGTAGTGTAGGATCAAGTGTTATAAAAAACTTGTTTCAAAAAGTTTTTAGAATAGATAATCTAGAATCATGATCTCTCTATTCCGAAATACTCTTTAGAAAGTAAAAATTATTGGATTATCCAATCCAAAATGTTTATTTTTGGATGGGACGAAAACTTATTAGAATTTATTTTAAATCATTAAAAAAAACCCTCAGACAATCATTAAAATAAAATAAAAAGTTCATTTTAAATCACCACTAAACATATTGGAATCTTTAAGCTTATAGTAATGGAACAAGAACAATGAAGTGAAAAATAATACACCCAGAAGCAATAAAATCGAGAGGAGTAGGAGACACATTAAAATAAACCATAAAGAATAAAATATCATTTAAAGATGTTTGAGGTGCAGATAGTAATAATAGGTGCAAGAAGAAAAAAAAAACCAACTTAGACATCCTGTCTCATGAGATCATGCGTCACACGTGCCGACTGTTAATACTTCACAGTGCATGGGATCCACCACCTTCTAATATCAGCCGTACACTTGTCCATCGACACTATCAACGGTTGAGATGCAGAATCCTAAAGTTTGTCGATCTACAATTTCTAAGCTGTATATTAATCAATACTCCGTACGGAAGCTTCCTACGCCCGAACCTCTCCTCAGCTTCGGCTTGTTAACGAGCCTCAGCTTCGGAACTTCGTTCATTCAAACTCTTTCATCTTTCACCATAACTCACAGTTGAAAAGCTTGTTGGAACCAGTTCATAGTTCAAACTCGTTTACTCCTGACTGTCACTGCGTTACGAACCCTAATTCCCTCTCTCTTCTCTTCTCTTCGCTTTCGATCTTTCTCTCCGCGCGATTCAGTGACAGCAATTGCGGAATTCACGTGATTTCTATGAGTCTCCGCTTCCTTCAATCTGACACGACTGTTCACGGTTCGCGGTTTCCGAAATTGAGCGCAATTCGTCGTCGGTGGTGATCCTTGGTGCATGCAGTCTCGGATTGGTAATGTACGAGTTTGATCCATCTATTTGCTGCGTTTTGAGGTCGGTTTCTCGCGATTCACGTGCATTCTGTTGTTCTTAGATTTTTGTGATTCAGTTAATTTTATTTTTGCTTGCTTTGAGACTGTGTTGATTTTTTTTTGTTTGATATCTTGTCAACTTTGCAGGTAAATTTTGCTTCTGAACGGGAAATCATGGCGCAGAGTAATTGGGAAGCAGATAAGATGTGAGTGAAGTAGTTTATGTTTGATAGAGGCAATGGAGTTCATTGATCCGTGTAATTGATTGCATTTAATGGCTATTGTTGTTTACTTTGAGTTCTTACTGTTTATATCGTGGTTCTTTCTGTTTATGCTGCTAGGCTTGATGTTTATATTTATGATTATTTGGTGAAGAAGAAGTTGCATAACACTGCTAAAGCATTCATGACAGAAGGGAAGGTTTCTCCTGATCCTGTTGGTAAGAGCTAATTGATGTGGTAGTTTAATGCTTTTAATACTTTTATTCTTTGTTTAGTTATTTTTATTAAATAATTAGTTGCCACAACCTCTACTTGTGACGTTTTTGGATATCCTGATTCCTACAGTTGCGTACAGTACTCGCATACATCTCCTGGGTGGATGTTTTTAGGGTAGTTGTACAGCAATTGATTATAGCTAACACTTTGCAATTGCAGCAATTGATGCTCCTGGAGGTTTTCTTTTTGAGTGGTGGTCTGTTTTCTGGGATATTTTTATTGCACGGACAAATGAGAAACATTCAGAGACCGCTGCAGCATATTTGGAGGTACCTCCTTTTCTTTCTCTAGTTTTGAAGATAAAATCATTCATGAGCTTCACCCAATTGGTGGTTTATTGATAATATTCACAACAGTTAAGAGTAATTTCTTTCCCTTTGTTGATGACTTGCAGGCACAACAGAATAAAGTGAAAGAACAACAGCAATTGCAAATGCAGCAGTTGCAATTAATTCGTCAAGCTCAACTTCAAAGAAGGGATTCTAATCATCCTCCCCTTGGAGGCCCGGTAAATGCTATCACTACAGAAGGAGTGCTTGGGCAATCTACTGCAAGCGCTTTGGCTGCAAAAATGTATGAGGAGCGGATGAAGCATTCTAACCCTATGGATACAGAGACATCCCAACCACTTTTAGATGCTAGAATGGCCCTTTTGAAATCAACAAATCATCCTGGGTAATATTATTGGTATTTTTATTTAACTTGAAAAGTAATTGTCTTGTATATGCTTACTAATTTTGTGCCTTTTCCCGTAACAGTCAGATGGTTCAAGGAAATTCAGGAAGTGTGACTGCAGCTTTGCAGCAAATCCAGGCTCGAACTCAACAAACCCCTGTATGTGCTTCTACTGCCTAGTGTTCATCTAAATTCTTTTTCCTTCTTTCCTTCCTTTCTTCTCTCTATAGATTACAATGCTGAATTCCATTTTATTCCCCAGCAGGATATCAAAGGTGAAGTCAACATGGGTGCCATGCAGAGATCCTTGCCTATGGACCCTTCATCAATTTACGGGCAGGGAGGAATGCAGTCAAAGCCTGGCATTGGAAATGCAGGTGTAGAATCAGTATAAGAGAAAATCAATTTAAAGATGGAATGAAATTAAAATAAACTTGAATTTCCGCCATTTATATAATGTAAAATAGGCAACAAAACTTGGTTACTATTATTGCTAAAGTCTCTAATTAATTTGAAGACTCTTACTAGTTCGTTAGTCTAGGTAGAGAAAATCATATAACTCGTTGTGAATCTCTATTTGTATAAACTCCGGTGAACTTGTTAAATTGATGTAAAATTACCTAAACTCTAGGGTCAAGAAGGGAGTTATTGAGTTTCAAATGAAATGTAATTTTTGTCCGGAAATTACCCCACATTTGCTCATGCTTGGTTTTTATACTCATCTAAATGTAACATTTTACGAGGGCTCAAATGATTTGAAGAAATTAATGTTTTTTCAAAATCTTTTCACTTTTTAGGAACTTAGTTTTTGTGAATTTATGTATGAGTTGGTCATTTATCTAGTTTGAATTACTTAGTACTAATGTACGATCACACCTTATTATCGTGATTTGCTACTTCGCCCTATGGAAGTTGAAATTTTTGAATTATTGTTGTATTAAGAATATTATGTTATGCCTGTATGTTATTAATAAATTTTTTTAATATTATTTTTTATGAGGTTAACTTGTAACCTAGTGAGTTTATGATCGAGTCTATGGAAGCTTTACGAACTTACCCAAACTTTTATGCTTTTCAAAACCTTGTATGATACTTTAGGAGGTTTATAATGCTTTTCACTATTTTGGGGTTTCTGCACTGGCTCATTTTTCATAAAGGTTTTGAAGATCATTTTCTTATATAATGTTTTATGAGGTTCACATAATTACTGTGCATTTTCTTTGGCTAAATCATATTGCTTGGTTTCAGTATTCTCTTTCTTCTCCCATTTCAGGATTAAATGCTGGAGTAACTAGTCTCACATTAAAAGGATGGCCTTTAACTGTAAGTTCTGCTATGAGCCTTTAATTCACTTTTTGTTTAGATATCTAGCATCATTTCTGATCCAATTTAAATAAATTGTAATATGATCTAGGGCATTGATCAAATCCGTCCTGGTTTTGGAGCACCAGTTCAGAAGCCTCTCCTTCAGAGTGCAAATCAATTTCAGCTTTTACCTCAACAACAGCAACAACAGCTCCTTGCACAGGTACAGGCACAAGGAAATATTAGCAATTCACCAGTTTATGGAGATATGGATCCACAACGATTAAGGGGATTAACAAGGGGAAGTTTGAATGCTAAAGATGGTCAATCAATTGCAAATGATGGATCTATAGGCTCTCCAATGCAATCTACTTCATCGAAGGTAACATTTATTTTACATTCATGACCTCATGTTTCAAGAATGTGATAAACCTAGAACAATTTCATCATTTAAATCAAAGTTTTCTTTATGGTAATGTTGTCTAGAGCATTTTTGTGTTTATGGATGATCTGTAGGTTGTCTTCATATTACAACTATCTGTGCAATTGATTAGATTATGGTACTTTTTAATGAGAATGTCTTTTCTACTAAAGAATGAAACTTGTCATTCTTGATGTTATAAGATGTCTGAACATGTTAAGAGACTTCCTAGAAATTAGGAATAAGTTAATTATCCTTTTATTTATCCTAGAAAAAAGTAGAAATAAGTTACCTATCTTTTTATTTATCTTTATCAAGAAAAATAGGAATAAGTTAGCTATCCTTTTATTTCTGTCTATTCGTCTTCTTTATAATCTTTCCTTATCTTTAGGAAAAGAGGTTAATTAGAGGATGTTATGAGACAGGCTCATGCTATTTATAAATAGGAGAAAACTTGGGCAGGGGGTGGGGGGGATTCCGATTAGTAATTATTGTGGGAGTAAAGCAGTGGCTCTGTTGTAAAAGGGGGAAGCCTTTGGAGGATTATCTCCTATTTTAGTTAATAAAATTGTTGTTCCTTCTTTTGATTTTTGGATTCCTAGCAAAGCACAATTATTAAAGTACAAGTTTGGTGGAGAATGTCATGTAAGACCATAAAGTTTTGAAATAGTTAGGAAAATATTAAAAAGAATTATAATGGTCTAAAGGCAAATGGGAACAAAAAATTGATTTATTTAATGGTAAAAGGATAGAAAAATAGAAAACAACCTAGCTTGATTTTTCATAAAAAAAACCAAGTGCGAGAATAGTCATTAATAAAGGTAGACACGGTACCAATTGGGCTCCAAACATCACATAATGAACTAAAATTAAAGGAGGTGCTATTTAACTAATACAACTTTTAAAAAAATCTACAAACATATTTTCTTAATTGACATGACTCACAAGACAAACTAGATAATTTGGAAAAACCCAACACCATTTGCTATAACTTTTGAAAGCTAAGGTGACCCAATTGAGAATGAATAAAAAGAGTGGAGTCCATTAAGCCAGTAAAAGCAGGGGTTTGAAGGTGATGTAGCCCATGGGACTATTATATGACAACGGAGAGTGGCAGACGGATGTGGACAGTGACCGAATGACAATGTTGTGCTGGACAGAGACAGGTAGAGCTGATCAACCCGCTTTGATACCAACTTGAGAATACAAAGAGTAGAGAATGAATTTGGGAGAATGAGTTTTCCTCTCTTAGGATTTCATATTTATAATAACTTTAGATACAATGTATGAGAAGGAAGAGAAGAGAATATGAAAAGATATATCTAGGAACTAGGTAGAACACAAAACGCATAGTAACTTTACAATAAATTCTATTTAAGGCTATTTATTTTAACAATAGTTATGTAATGTGTCATGACACAGATTTGATTGAAACAATTTGTTGCACTTACTACTCTGGAGTGACAAATTGTAGAACAGTTCATAGTTCCTGTCTTGTTGATATACTTTAGCCATGAGAAATGTATTTTCTGCTATAGGTACCCATAAATATTTTAGCTTGTTACTCTGCCTTAATAGAAAATTTTGTTTATAGAAGTTTGATACAAGAATCCATTTTGGCTTTAGAACAGACATTTCATTTCTTCTCTTTGTTAATACGATTATTTTGTCTTTCTTATGCAGATCAACATGCCACAGATCCAACAATCCACCTCCCAGCAACAACAGGATCCTTTGCATCCACAACAATTGATGCAGGTTTTATTTTTGTGCTTCAGATGATATCAGTATATCTACTTTTACTTTTTTTGCTTTACCAAAGTTATATAAGCTAGCAGTTTCTATTTGAATGCTTTTCTCTTGCATGTGATAACGATTGCCAACCATTTTTTAGAATAACCGGAAAAGGAAGGGGCCTACATCTTCAGGACCTGCAAACAGTACTGGAACAGGAAATACACTTGGCCCTTCTAATTCTCAGCCGTCAACTCCATCGACTCATACTCCTGGGGATGGAGTTGCTATGGCCGGTAACTTGCAGAATGTTGCTGGTGTATCCAAAGGTTTGATGATGTATGGTACTGATGGAGCGGGTGGTCTTGCATCTTCCACAAATCAACTGGTAAATCAGACTGATAATTTTATAACTTTTATTACTTCAAGAGCATGAATCTACTTCTCTTGTTGCTTCCGAATTAAACAATTGTTTTAAGAAAACAATATAGCATTATTTTACTATTAATTGTTAAGTACCCTTATGAGACTGTTATAATTATAGAAATAATGAGCTATTTAATAAGGAATGTCTAGATTATATATGTATTACTAGGAACATTTTTATTTATTCCCATATCATATCTTTATCATTGGAGAATATCAAATCTCCTCTCTATTGTATTAATTCCTTTTTCCCAATATAAATAAAGGCACATGTGCTGTCTCGGAACAAATGGTTGTTTTTTCTCTTCTGGACAGTTTAACATGTATCTAGAGTCTTTTTCAAAATCTAGTTGGCTTGATAGACCTACTGTATTTGGAGGACTTTTTTTCCTGTGAACCTCTTCCAGAGTTGCTTTTACTGTTTTCGCGTTGCTTTTGGTGTGTTTTGTGACAACCACCTTTTTCTTTGGCGAGTTTTCCTTGGTTGTTTCTTCTATCATTTTCCAGAGAAAAAAGTTTCTTTCAACACCGGATGAACCACTATAACAGATTATCTCATATTTTCTAACCATATTGTTAGTATTGAGAAGTTTGATGCCTTTAACTATTCTACTTGGTCTTCCGAAATCGGGTTATGGATAAAGTGGGTTGGGCTACAAATCCCATCCCATCTCTTAACACTCCTAGCTCCATGTCGTTTGGGGGTCCTGTGTTCTTATCTTGGGCGACTTCGTGCTACCTTACTTGATTATAATGAGGTCCTTTTACCATATGTAGATGTGAACAAGGAACTTGAGAACTGCAGTATGTTCTTTATGACCTTGGGTTGCCACATGAGTACGCTACTGCCGATGATCAAATTTTGAAAGAAAAAAACTGCTTCTTGAAATTAGGAAAGGAAATAAACTGTCAAATGCAGGAGAAAACTTGGTCAACGGTGAAGAGAAAAGAGAAGAGGAGGACATTGACAATAATGGATCTAATCAGGACGAGGAAGAACAACTTCACCCTTGGATAAAAGGGGTGGAGGTACCCACATTTGATGGGAGTGATCCACAAGGATGGATAGTGGGGGTTGAAATTTTTTTTGAGGTACATAGCATCAAAAGGGTCAGAAAAATTACAAATAATAGCCTTAATTGGTGTGGAAGGAAACACCGACCATTGGTTCAAATTCTAGCGACAAAATTCTAAGAACCCTTCTTGGTAAGATCTTGCAACAACATTGTTTTGAAGATTTGGAGGTAGTGGGCAAAGCATATTTTTCGACAGATTGGTTGCAGTAAGATAGACTGGGAGTGTAGAAGATTTCATCCAAGAATTTGAAATCCTAGTGTTTCCAGCAAATCAAACATCGAAAGATCAATTAATGGGGTATCTTTTTCAGGGCTACGTCCGAATATACAAAATTAGATTGATTTGAGCCATGGGAATTGCATGAGACGTGGAGGACATAAAGGATACACAACATGAGTGGACCTTCCCGTCGAGAACCTAATTTAGGATTCTGCTATTAAGGTGAAAGAGGAATTGTGCCTCAAATGAACCCTTAAAGAAGCCCGCTCCAATGGGCTCGATCGAATGTGGCAAGGGGGTGGGAGATCGTTCCTCGGATCATCAGTCGCCAAGCTTGGTTCGGGTTAGATGGGGACAAGGATTAGAGAAACCAGGAATCTTTCATATCCTAAACACGTCAAGAGAAGGGATGCAAATCTTTGTTATCGTGTGTCGGAGCTTTTGGTCCAATCGTAAGTGTCTTGAAAAGAGTTTGGGGGTTGTTCATTTGGCTGAAAGTGAACTAATTAATAAGGCAGGGAGATAGTGCAATTAGTGGCAGTAGAAGAGGATTTTGTTGAAAGAAAAGAGGCTGAACACCGAGAGTTAGACTGTCAATGGTTGGAGTTATGAACTTGCACAGATGGGGGTATGACTCAACTGCAAACAATGAAATTACAAGGGAATACTACGCGAAAGACAGTGGCACCAGTCACAACTTCATATCATCAGATTTGGTATACAATTTGGGGTTGAAGATTGATCCAATAAATTCTTATAATATGGTGAGATTAGGAGATAGGTATAGAAAACAAACTCAAATCCAATGCAAGGGACCTGAATGTGAACATGGGTGATTATAATTTTTCATGGGAGTTTTTTCTATTTGAATTAGCTGGAGTAGATTTCATTTTGGGCATGACTTGGTTAGCTACTTTAGGGGAGATCAAGGTCAGTTGGAGGACCCTTACCGTGTCTTTTTCTCATCAGAAGGTTGAAGTCAATAGAAATAGAAGTGGTTGCTGTGCTTTGGATAATAGAACACAAGCCACTAAAAATTTAGAGAAGCAACAAGGGAAAACACCTGCAATTTTGGTTTCTGCAACTGAGGATAGGCCACTTCAACAAATCTTAAATGAGTATAGTGCGGCATTTGTAAAACTTGAAGGTTGGCCTCCCATTAGAGTTGTAGACCACCACATTCCTGTTAAGGCAGGGACAAATCCTGTACATGCACGTGTTACTTGCCTCCCCAAAGAATAGAAACAAGATAGAGAAAAATGTAGTCTAAGACTCTTTCTATATTATTTCAGCAGTTATCAACTCTGAACACAAACATCAGCTTTAAAGGATAGACAGGCTGAGCAAGCATGGCCATTTCATTTAAGTAAAACACCCATATTTAGCTTGGTTTATTGTTGAAATATTTGTCCAAAAAATGTAGTCTAGGACTCTTATTTCTATATTATTTCAGCAGTTATCAACTCTGAACACAAACATCAGCTTAAAAGGATAGACAGGCTGAGTAAGCATGGCCATTTCATATTAGTAAAACGCCCATATTTAGCTTGGTTTATTGTTGAAATATTTGTCCGAAAATAATTCAATTGCACGGAGTGCCTAGTTCTATTGTTAGTGATCTTGACCCAACTTTTATGAGTTCATTCTGGTAGGATTTATTCAGGTTGTAGGGCGCACCAAACTGAGGATGAGTACAACCTATCACCAAAATCTGATGACAAACTGAGGTATTCAATAGGAGCTTAGAACCTTATTTATACACTGCTTTTTTTTTTTTCTTTTTTTTTTTCTAGGAGCAGCCAAAAGTTTGGGTAGAATTTTTCCCTTGGGCAGAATACTGATACAATATCAGTTTTCAGAGTGCTACTAACTGCATTCGTTTTGAGGTGGTTTATGTCGTCCTCCCCTTTCAACAAATAGGTTTATACTCAGAGAAATGCTAGTGGAAGTTGTGATGCAGGACCTTATGAGCAGAGATGTGGCTTTGAGACATCAGAAATTTCATTTGTAAATAGCACAAGCTCAAATTACAATTCATGTTAATGTTCATTGCAAACCTTCCAAGATCAAACTAGGTGATTTAGTGTATCTAAAAAAATTTGGCCAAATGGACAGAATTCTGTCTAACAAGCTTCATCCCGAATTTTCAGCACGCTTCTATGGACCATATCTGGTTCTTAAGCTAATTGGTGAGGTGGCTTTCAAATGACAATTACTGCAACAAGCTCCAATTCATCTTATGGTCCACGTATCTCAGCTCTGGAAGGCAATAGGGATCATTTAGAATTGCAAGGAACTACAAATGCGTTCACTCTAGCTTGCATTCAGGGTAGAAGAACGAGATCACCCAAAATGATGGACCAGTGCAACAGGTATTAGTGCAATGGATTGGAAAAACATTTGGGGAATCCACATGGAAATATTTAACTGCTATTCAAAATCAATTTCCTGATTTTAACCTTGAAGACAAGGTTGTTTATGAGGAGGGTACTGTTAGGCAGGAGCAAGCACAAGAAGTTGATACCAGGATGTGATTACAATTTTATTATAGGAGGTTTAAAAAGAAAAACTAAGCATTCAGTTGTAAGGTAGTTTTTACAACTAAAAGTTAATTAGCTGAAAAGAGCCCATTGTTAGAAAGCCAAAAGGGAAAAGTTTTTTTTTTTTTTTTTTTTTTTTTTTTTTTTTTTTTTTATAGATTTAAGATTCTTGTAAATGGAATAATCAAGTGGAAAGGAGAGTGCTCCTTTGTAACCATTTTGTACAATTGCTGAAATAAGGAAGTTTTGATTTTCTTTTCATTGTTCTTTTCTGAAAATAATGTTATTTCCTAACAGTATCACTAGAATATTTTGTTTAACGAATGTGAATCATCTGCTGAATCTTTTAAGTTATGGATGATTGTTCTTGAATCTTAATAATTTATATTCTTCTAGTTGCAGGATGACATGGAACATTTTGGAGATGTTGGCTCCTTAGAGGATAATGTGGAATCATTTCTCTCACAGGATGATGGTGATGGAAGGGACTTGTTTGGCACGTTGAAACGGAACCCTTCGGAGCATGCTACAGATGCTTCGAAAGGTAATCCCATGTTCTTATGCATCTATAAATTTTTACCATTCACGTTGACCAGGTTGTTGGCTATATTGCTTCCCATTTCAGGCTTTTCCTTCAGTGAAGTTGGTTCTATACGCAAAAGCAACAGCAAAGTTGTTTGCTGTCATTTCTCTTCAGATGGGAAATTATTGGCTAGTGCTGGCCATGACAAAAAGGTAGAACATTTTTTATTCTTTAACTTAACAGGTTTAAAGAAATAGCAGGACTTCAAAATAGTTACAAGACACTAGCATCATCAATTATATTTCTGCTTGTGAAATGTAAAATTAAATATATATATTTATATTTTTTTTTCTGTTTAAAACTTAACAAGATTAATTACCTATTTTGAATTATTTGATACATTTCAATATTCATGAATCAGCTGCAGTTAGTGATTCGTATTTACGTGAAAACTGCCTGCACCTATTAGGCATTCATACATATCTTTTTTATTATTTTTCAACTTCAGGTTTTGCCTTCATACAAGGCTTCTTTGTTTGTTTAATGGAGATAAGGTTGGTTTGGTGGTAAAAGTGGAAGGGAGGGAGGGATAGGTTGTGGGTTCAAATCCCCCAGTAACAAAAACATATTAACCACTGACATTTGCCGATTAAAAAAAAGGCTAGTTTTTTTAATCTGATATGGTTGTATGTCATGTGAAATCTTATAAAGTGGGCATATGGCATGTGATTTTAAGCGGCCATGGTGTCCCTTCCCATAGGGAGAAAACACAACTTTTTACTCTTCTCATCAGCATATAACTCTTGGGACAAGAACAAACATTATTGGGAGAATTTGATTGAAATTTCATCAAATGTGAACTAATTTTATAAACCATGTTAGTTAAGGAGGGGTTTGTTAAGGATGAGACTTTTTTCACTTTCACTATAGGTTGAAAGGAGTCTTCCATGTCTAAGCCCATGACTCAATCCAATGCAAAAGTTGTTAACATATTCCCCTACATCCAATGTTTGTGACTAAAAGGAATTTGGGTATTATGGGGTGCTGAACTGCCGCATCATGTAGTATAAGATGTTGGGTGAGTATTTAAGTGATTTGGTTCTTCCCCCTAATATCTAGCTTGGTGGGTTCCCAAAGGCTTGTGTGCTTATCAATGGCAAAGGAGAATCCATTTGACCCTATGACTTCTGGATTTCACGCAACATATTTGAAATGAACACTAACATATAATTCTAACAATTTAAGAGACTAATAATTTTCTAAACATAGATGATTATGACCACAATAAAATACGCCAATCAATTTATGTGTTGTGATTCTATGTCTTTGCTACTGTTTTATTATAGACTGCTCTTGTTCATTTACAAGACAAAATAATATACTGAAAGTGATTTTTTCTTACAACATATAATAATTCAAAACAAATAAATTACTTGAACTTCCCATCTAACTCTCGCACCCCACCAGTTTTCAAAACATGCAAATGTCTCTCTGCAGTGAATGGAAGAGCAGAAGTTAAATTTTTGTGGAAATAGTTAAGAACTATTAATATTTTTTTAGTCTAATTTATTCCTTAAGAATGTCATGCTTGTTAAAATAGATACAATCGACTTACAACAACAAAAATACTTATGCTGCCAGGTTAGGTTGGCATGATACAAATTGATAGATACTATTATGATTAAACAAAATATAAAGCTGACTTGTGTAATGTTAGATACGATAACTTTTATTTAACAAATGTATTGTTAAGAAAAGAGACCTGGATTAAGTATATCCTCAAGATGAAGAAAAAGTTAGTCTCAGGATGAATTGAGCTCCCACTGAATGCACTAGATTATAGCAAGGGTTCAATGAATCAAGATATTTTGGCCTCCCTAGTGTTGCCAAAACTTTGAAAATTAATCTATAGAGGAACTCCTAAAATAGAGGGGAAAACACCTAGTACTTTTAAAAATCTGGAAAAGGTTACTCCAAAGAAGGTGACTATATTGAAGGGAGCAATTAAGTGTTGCATTTTTTATGAATTTAATTGCACGGAAGTCATGTTTTTGTTCCCTCTATCTGGGTTTCCTGTGTTTCCATCCTTTTGCTTGTTTATTTGAAGATGGTATAAAATAAAAATGGGTGGGAAAGATTCAGGTGTCAGTTTTTAATACTCTTTTGTTATTAAAGTAGCAAATCCAATACTTTTTCACCCTCACTTTTACCACCTTCGTGGAATGCTTATTGTGTTGTGTTAAAGATATGGATGCTCATCCTATTTATTGTTATTAGGTTGTTCTGTGGAACATGGAGACACTGCAAACAGAGAGTACTCCGGAGGAACACAGTCTGATTATTACTGATGTTCGCTTCAGACCAAATTCAACTCAGCTGGCAACATCTTCATTTGATACAACTGTTCGGTTGTGGGATGCTGCAGATGTAAATTCCTTCTTACTAATTATTCTCTTCTGAATGCAGACCTTTCCTTTTCTTTCCTTGTTATGAAAATAAGATCTGCTTTCTGTTAAACGTAACTCCCTGTCAACGGAAACTGGGCTGTAGTTTGAAAGATATTATGTCTACGTACATAAAATAAAACTATAGTAACTGAGAACTATGGAAAAATGAAAGAATTCATTTACTCCGTGAATAAGTGTAAGTCATGAATGTTTACTTTTCTTAATAACTTTTTTTTGTCTAATGTGTATCTTATGATTATATCTTCGTGATCATATGTGCCAAATTTTAGATCAATTAAACATTCATAGGCATCTAACCTTGGGACTGACATTTGCTTGTATACTTTAAACAGTAAAGTATACATTAAAATGAAGTTAATTGATAAAATATCAACAAGCTTTTACATTTTTTGAAATTTTGTACTCTTGATCTACTTAAAACTCTTAATCTAACATTGACAATTGAGTTTCAGATTCAATTTATGGAAAATGTTCTTCAGTGGTGTTTAATAGTACTCTTGGAATAAGTAGTTTCCTACCTTGCGATAATTATAGATTTATATTCTATTCACTGTGTAGTTTTGTTGACTGAGTCTATGTTGCACTTTATATTTTCAACCCATGTTCTTAAATCTCTTTCTCACTCTGAATAGTCACAGACACCTTATATCATTTTATGTCTTGGAAAGGGTTGTTTATCTTCTGGTTTCAGAATCAACAACTAACTTGAGATGAGTACAAAAAAATAGAAAATGAATTAGAGAGTTTAATTCCCCTCTCTTGGGTTCTCTTATTTATAATGATATTAGAAGTTCAAATACAACGAATGAGAGGAAAGAGAAAAGAATAAGAAAGGTCACACCTAGAAACTAGGTACAGCACAAAGAACATAACAGCTTTTTAATAAAGTCTATTTAAGATGACCTATTCTAACAAAGTAAAAGAGATTGTATGAAAGCCTTGATTTTAATTATTTGTCTATGTTGGCCTGCCTCCAAGCCTCCAACAGATTCAAGCAAAATATAATTCATAGGTTCTTGTCTCCAATATTATGGACCCTGATCCTATATATCAGTAGTTAAAATATTAGCATAGTTTGCACATTTATAAATAGGTAGTTGATTGTAAGTATGGTGACCGCTAAAATTGGTTACTAGTTAGTTCATTGATTGATTATAATTATACTATAAATAACTAAGACATACTTGTGTGCAAGTCAAGATGCGCAGCTTTCAGTAAAGCCTTGACCAATGATTTCTGAACTTTAGAAATGTGGTATAAACGAGAACCCCTGGTATTTTTTAAAAGTTATATTTTGGAAGTTAGAACTCTTTTTGGGAATTAGATTGATGGTTTGTTCATATGGTTGCTGGCTTTTCAAAATATTGTAGTTTGAACTGCTAGTTAAAAAAAAAAAAAAAGTTAACCACTGTGTAGGATCTAGTTTGATTATTGTTATTGTTGTATGTTTAGGTGTCCTTCTTCAGAAGTTTTATTTTTTACCCTGTGGATAAAACTTGTTTTGAAGATGTGTTCCTCTATATGAAATATAGTTTCTACTTTTAAGTTTTATCGGGTTTTAACCCATACATGAAAATTGGGTGCTAAATCTTACGTGGCCATTGCACAACATCAGCATCTTTTTAAGTATTGGTTTAGTTGCTACTGGACTTACCATTGACTATTACTTTTGCAGCCAACCTTTTCTTTACAGGCATATAGTGGTCATACTTCACATGTGGTGTCCCTTGATTTTCACCCAAAGAAAAATGATCTTTTTTGTTCCTGTGATGATAACAATGAGATTCGTTTCTGGAATATAAGCCAATATTCTTGCACCCGAGTTTTTAAGGTCACTTACAAAATTTACTTTTAGTTATTATCAAGATATTATGAATTAGGCATATTCTCAATTCTAAACGATATTAAATTGATCAAGCAGGGAGGATCTACCCAGGTGAGGTTTCAGCCAAGGGGTGGTCAATTTCTGGCTGCAGCAAGTGGTAGTGTTGTGTCTCTCTTTGATGTTGAGACTGATAGGCAGATGCACACATTTCAGGTGTTAACATGGACACAAAACTTCAGAAATCTAAGAAAATAATAAAATTATTCTGCCCTATTTTTTGTGATGATATATTGTAATAATTATAATTTAATGCAATTCTAGGGACACTCTGCGGAGGTACATTGTGTCTGTTGGGATACAAATGGAGAGTACTTGGCCTCTGTTAGTCAAGAATCTGTCAAAGTGTGGTCACTTGCATCTGGGGAGTGCATTCATGAACTTAATTCCAGTGGAAACATGTATCATTCTTGTGTTTTTCACCCAAGTTACTCAAGTCTGTTGGTTATTGGAGGATACCAGGTATGTATGTGCATATGAAGTTTTGTTGTTTGCTATTCCTTTTCACTTTTTGATAAAACCATGTTAGACATCATTATGAACCTTGACATCTCAGCTAGGCTGACATCCCAGACTTCAACTATCACTTGTCATCACATGAACCATACCATAAAACCAATAAAGAAAAAAGAGAACAAACAAAGGAAATACAAAGCATCTCCCAAGAATAGCCTAGGCAAAATGATATATAGGGAGTTTGTACCTATTATGGAAGAAATCTAAGTAAAGACTAGAGGGCAAATAACTATACCAAACAAACTCAAGCTTGTTAAGCAAGCTGATCAGCACAACGATTATGCTTCCTAAAATTGTGAGAGACTTTAAACTCAATCTTATTACAAAAAGGCAAATATTTATTCCATCTATTTTGCATGGTCCAAGGAACAAGATGTGTAGAAGAGAAAGCAAGGTGAACCAGGGTAGAATTACTTGCTGATAGCCAGCTTCTTGATTCCTTTTCACTTCTTTTATTATTTATTTGTTTTATATATTAAAAGTAATTCTGAGAAGTTTCTTCCTCCACCCTTCATTTTTTTTTCACTTATTAAAACTGTCAAATTAAGAAAAAAAATAGAAGGTGAAGATAAAAAATAACTCTTATAGTTACTCTTAGAGTAATCCTTCCTTTTGTGTTTGGGTGTGCATTTCTTGGTTTTGTTCACAACAAACTTTGTGCGCTATGTGGGATATGAGTATAAGTTTATTTTCTGGGTTATAACTAAATTTCTAGTTATCTAACTTTTGTTAAGTTTGTGAGAAACGAGGAATATTTGATAGAGACTATACCATCCACCACCGAAAATTTTTTTTGGAGATAAAAGAAATATGGGCTAAACTATTCTAAGACTGATAAAAAGGGGTCAATTATCTTATACTGGTCCATAACAACATCAGTCCCAACCACTTTAAATCCATTTAATTGGGCTTATTTTTTATTTTAGTTAAATATAGACTACATTATTTTTATTTAAAACACTTTCAAGTAGAAAATATTCACACATTATTTGCATTGTTGGCAGCTGAGTTGTTGCCCATATGTTTTTCATCCTTCACCATTAGTTATACTTTTTTAGCATTGAGTATGTGTTTAGGTGATATTTTTCTTATGTCACAGTGTGTATATAAATTAATTTTTGCAGTTGATTTTTGTTTTTTCAATTTGTTATTAAATATTAAGTATGATTTATATAATTTAATAATTTTACTTAAATTTCCACTAAATAATAGAAATATATTAAATAATTATATAAAATATATTTAATGATAGAATCCTTCTTATTCAATAATTAAAAAAAACTTAGTACTCTTGACTTAGTACTCTTGGAGTAACCCTTCCTTGTATATATATATATATTGACACACACATGTATGTATATATGTACTTCTTGGTTTTGTTTACAGTAAAATTTGGGTGTTTTTACAATGTATTTTTATCAAGATGTAAGAATTAAATTAAAAGGCATTAAACTTTGTTAAGTTAAAAAAAAAGAAGGAAGAATATATGATAGAGATTCAACCACGTCACCCATTAAACAAAATTATTGGAGATAAAAATGAAGTATGGTTAAATTATTCTGAGGTTGATAAAACAATCTAATCATCTCGTGTGTCCATTATCAGTCCAAACTACTTTAAATCCATTTAAGTGGACTGTTTTTCGGGTATAGTTCCATTTTTAAATTTTATATAAACAAAGTCCATTAATTCTATCATACTTCAATGTCAATTTCTTTATTTAAAGGAAGTTCGGGAATCTTGAAGAACATAATGGTTTTATGGGGGAGGATATAAAAGATTCATGGAGAGATGTTGATAGTTTTTGGTTTTATGAGGGATATCTTGAACTAGACTCAGGTTTTGTCGTTTGGCAAGTAGAAGCTCCGAGACGACGAGGTTTAAGGTGATGAGATCAAGTGAGAAGTGATTTTTGAAAAGGATATTGAGAGATAAGAAGAAAGGAAGATACGAAAGTGTATGGTTGTAATTGAAGAGCTTGTTTCTAATGGAACAAATAAGGTCCCATCATTGCTAGTTGGTAGGGAGAGATTAATGGCATGATCCTACATTCTGTAGATGATTGATGAAGAATAGCAGACAAGGCTTCAACTGCCCGATTTGCTCCATTTGTCTGGGACCTTTAACCTTTGAGTGATAGTGGGATCCTCATGTTGACAGGGGAGAAGGATGAGAATCAACAATGCGGTTAAGACAGTCTCTATAACACCATTCTCATAATGGACATAGCTGGTGGTGTCTAGGAGAGAGACTCTGCCTGAGACAGGAAAACCTCTTCTTCTATGAAGAGAAAGGATCAATCTAATTGCTCCATAGTAAGATGAGCAAAACCCTATAATTGCCTATGTCTAAAGCTTTTTAGGGATCTCAATGGTGGTATTGCTCTTCTAACATAGCTGTGAGAGAATGTTGTTCCTTCTTGGAGGATTGGGCATATTCTTTTATATGTGGACTTTCGGTGGAGATAAGCCGAGTAATTGATTTAAGGGTGGATCTTCGTTTCCGAAAAATATTATATGGGCTCAATAAAAGGAGTTGGGGTTTCGGTAATTTGAGTATTTCTAGAAACATAAGAGTATTCTATTAAGTTTTCTATTTTTGGAGAAAATGTTTTAAAGAGATAACTAGGATGGGAGAGAGATGAGTTTAGAAGGAGTGGTTGAAGATTATGAAATGATGATTCCATGGTTTGTGATTCTCTCTTCCTTGCCCTCCACGTATGATTTATATTATCTACACCCTCACATGAAAAATCGACTAGGCTCTCATACTATTTTGGTGTCAAAGCCCTTATTCTTAGGATACATAGAAATACCACCATCTTTGAGACAAACTTGAGCGTCCAGGACATATAATGTCACACTATAGGTATTCTTATTTGTCATAATCAGAAAGAACTTGATCAAAAATGAAACATTGGTCATACACTTTTTTTAATTATTAAGTAATGAGATTTATATAATTTAATTAGTTTACTTAAATTCCCACTAAATAATATAAATATAATAAAATATTGTATACAAAAAAATTAGTCAAAATTATTGTTAATAAATAATTAGGTAAGATTAGGGCAATTATAACTAACTTTCTTTTTAAAATGTAGTATTTCATTGTAAATTTTGCGAGGATTATCAAGCTGTGATAAGTTTGTACCAAATCAGGATTACATACTAGAGGCTGGTAGACTTACACCAATGAAAATTTGGTTTGGTGATAGGTTAAACTATTCTAAGTATTATAAAAAAAAAATGCATTTATCTCATACCAGTCCTTAAGTTTATTTAATTGGACTGTTTTCATGTCTATGTCTATGTCGATTTTCAATTTTATTTAAATAAGGTTCATTTTGTTTTATTTAATACAGTTTCAAGTAGGAAAACTTTCGGACACTATTTGCATTGCTTGATGCTTTGCATGCTAACGCGTGTTTAATTTTACGTCTTTGGCATTTTTAGTCTTGTGGTTGGGTGATATTTTCTAATGTGACAGTGATTTGTCTTGCATATAAATGAACTTTTCTATTTGATTAGCTTTTTACAGTTATTTTAAAATATTAATTGTGATTTATATAATTTCATAATTTTACTTAAACTTCCACTAAATAATAGAAATATAAAAATATTTTAATACTAAAATTCTTGTTAATAATAAATAGTTAAAGACTTCTAGATTGATTTTCACTTTCTTACATATCTATACATTTTTTTTTCCAAAATGCCACTTATATATAAATTAAAATTAAAGAAATAGTTGAAAATATTTAATAGAATCTATTAAATGTTTTTTCATTTAATATTCTTATTATTATTAGGAAATTATTAATGAGTTTTATTAAAAAATTTATAGAAAAAAATATAATAATATTTCATAGAAATATTGAAATATAGTAAAAATAAAACAAGCTAATATTTTAATAATTAAAAACGATAAACAATATTTCTTAATTGTTTTTTGAATTGTTTATTACAGGAATTTTATGTTTAAGATATTTAATGATTTAATTATTTATTTTATTTTTATTATCTAGTATGTTAGGGAAATTAATAAATTAAGTTTTCTGATTTTATTCACTGATACTTTGCAGTCATTGGAGCTATGGAACATGGTTGAGAATAGATGTATGACAATTTCGGCTCATGAGTGTGTGATATCTGCATTAGCACAATCACCCGTCACAGGGATGGTGGCTTCTGCCAGTCATGACAAATCTGTAAAGATTTGGAAATAAAATTGACTCCTATATGCTTCAAACAAACAGGAACGAAGAAATCACAATGATACCAGAAGCCTCCACATATTCCTTATCTATTGTGATAAGGGGCTTAGTAGTACGTTTTCTCTCTCTCTATGGCTAGTTTGTCTAATCTTTTTTTTTTTTTTTTTTTTTTCCTAAAAATATTTTAATTTTAAATTTTTTTT
>Ga0209489_104628_pt1 | contig 25116 bp, 16 predicted proteins | sample SiratrowhiteBW_FD_187527 | JGI IMG/M metagenome (GOLD analysis project Ga0209489, IMG submission 187527) | Root nodule microbial communities of legume samples collected from California, USA - Siratro white BW (SPAdes) (version 2) | ecosystem: Host-associated > Plants > Roots > Nodule | place...
TTTTAAAAAAAAAAAAAAAAAAAAAAAAACAAGCAAAGCTAGTGGGTAAGCAAATAAAACATGGTATGTAAATAAAAGAAGAGTGTAAATAATGATGTGAAGGGTTGTCAGAGCGACGATTATTGCGTTTTTTTCATATTTCTTTCTTTTTATTTGAATGATGATATATAAATTAAAATGAAGTAAGATGAAATGTAAATGAAAATATATACATATGTAACCTACTGGTCTCAACTCTGATTATGAATGGCTTTTATTGTGAATGACCTTTTGTGAATGGCTTTTGATTGTGAATTGCTTCTAGTAGATGAAAAAAAAAGAAAGGGATGACAAAATGAAATTTGGTGATGTTTATGGGTTGAAACCTTAACCTTGTGTTGGGTTGAGGGGGTATTGGAATCAAAGATGGGACGTGGAGGAAGAGATAATATGTGAATGTGTGTTTTTTTTTTTTTTTATGGCAAGAAAGAGAAAAAAATGAATGACTTTTGTGTCTTTTTGCTCTATGTGGGTGAATATATATACTATGGGACTAGAGTATGTATCTTCAAATTGGAAACAAAATCATAATTCTTAAATGGAGAAATAAAATTGGAATCCTTAAATTTTAATAAATCTGAAAATCTTTAAATTAGAAATGAAATTAGAACCTTTAAATTGTAATACACTCAAATATCTTGAAATTAAGAAAATCAAATCATAACTCTGAATGTGTAATAAATACAAAATTTTTTAAATTAAAAAACAAAATTAGAACCCTTTAAATTGTAATAAATTTAAAATTTTAAAAAATAAAATCATAATCCAATAATTTTCAAATGAGAACTCTGAAATTATAGTAGATATGAGAATCTTTGAAGAAACAGAGTCCTAAGATTGGAATAATCAGAAGTACAATACATTTTTTTTAGTTTTCTTCTTCTTCTTCTTTTAATTAGCGGGCTAGGCCCAATTTACATTAAAACATTAAAGCACTCATTTTGATTAGAAAATTATTCTTGATTTTTCTAAATAATTAATCAAAATAAATTATTACACACTTTTCTTTTTTTTATTTTCTTAAGAAAGAATTCTTACTTTTCCGGTGAAATCGAGTGTTGACAGCTATCCCTCTTTACTTAAAATTTATTAGATAATTTGAAAATTAAAATTTTCATATTGTTAGAATAAAAGATAAGTAAAGACAAAAATACTAATTTTGTTCACGTGAAAAAATAAAGAGAAACAAAATAAGTGTCTGGATCATTATTAAAGGAAAAGTCACCATTTGAAAAATAATTAGAAGAGGGAAAGTGACGTGAAGACCATTTCTTTGTAGAGGGCCACACATCGTCACGTGTTGACAATGTTAGCACCGAGGCTTGCTAAGTGATTTGATGAAGTCAATATGAATCAAAGCTTGCTAAGTGGATTGCTTCAAGCCATCATGGATCTTGATGGAGTTTTGATCTAGAACTTAGGTTGCGTGTGTGTGAGTGGGTTTTGGTTCAAAACCATGAGTTGCATGATATATCACTTACAGTAAGCTCCATAAATTCACTTTATTTTACAAATTAATAATTGAATTTAAAATGAGGTTTCAGATAATTTGAAAAACATATTTTGAGTTCCTAAGTTAACTATTTTTCAGAAATCAATTTACTGGATTTTCTCTATGTTACAGAAAAATCAATCGATTAAATGTTTGAAAACAATCGATTGAGTTTTTGACAGATTTAAAAACCAATTTTCTTATATAAGGGCTATGTGCGTTTTCTATTGTACCTAAGACATTCATTTGAAACTTTTCAGAAATTCTAAGAGTGAAAAACATGCCCTTGCTCTGAGAACTTGTTATACACGATTTAATTCAGGAAAAACCTTAAGAAGTTTATCTTGGAGCTTTGCATTGAGTGGGTTTTGTTCATTCTTGGTTCTATACCAGAGTTAAGTCTTCTACACTGATTTCATCTGTTTGTAATACGTTTTGTGTAGAAGTACTGTTGGTTTCATTCTTTTTTTATATCTCTTGTATTGAGAGTGTTTTGGTTGCAAATTACATAGAGTTTGTGATTTGTAATTATGCGTTTGTTACCCATACTGCATAGGGTCTCTGTCAACACCCAATTTCGTCCGAGAGAAAATTGGAAAAGTGAAAATATTTTATTTTCATTTTAAGTTAATATTCAAATCAAAAATTAAAAATTAGGAAAAGTAAAAAATAGAAATAATAATAAAATTGTGTAGAAAAATAAAAAGAAAGAGAACGCAAAAAAGAAAAAAAAGAAAAAAAAAAGAGAAATAAGAGAGAGAAACCGAAAAAAAAACTAAAAAAACAGAGACAAGAAAAAAATAAATAATAAAATAAAAAAGATGGCCACGTGGTACACTTTTACTGGCCAGATACTATTCATCGTCTTTGTAATTAGAGTAATTATATACTGTCAACCCTACGTTGCAGTACACCAAGATGACACCTTGACGTGGCAATGATGTGGCGAGTTGTAGACGACGTGGCAGTGGACGTCCAACGTGGCATGGTTTGAAGATTAGGGTTGGGACCATTAGCTTCCTTCGTTCTTTTCAGCACCACAATAGACTCACCGTTTTTCTACCACTTCCATTTCGCCCAATCGTTCGTTTTGCAATCAAACCAGAACCCATCCATTTGGAATCTGCCGCACGTCCGTCCTCTGTCATCGTACGTTTGTTACAACACAAAGCATGGCACATTGTTGTCATCCGCTATATCGGAGGTCACCGCCACCGTCGTCGTCGCCGTCGCAGATCGCACATAGGTGTTTTCTGTTCTGAGCTTTTCATCTCTGTTGGTGCGGTTATGGTTGTCGATTTCTGGGTCTGTTTGTAATGTTTTGTTTCGGGTATACATTGGTGTGATGGGTGGTTACTATGTTAAGCATAGTTTACCACAAAAATACACAGGGTGAAAGAGTGCATGTCAAAAAGGTATCATGATTTGAGGTTTGGAGTGTATTATGACACATAATTGGTGTGTGCGATGTGGGGTCAGAAACTGTAACACAATTACACACTTAAGTTGACATTGTTAAACATTTTTCATCGTTGAATGGTGGTAATGGCAGTTTTCAACATTTTTCCATTTTTAATATGACATGCGTGGGTACTGAATTCTTTTACTGAATAGGTTGAGTCTAAACTACCTATGGCTGCTAGAAGGTCTAACGCAAGAAGATCCGATGTTGATAACAAGGAATTAAAGGTTAATAACTTTTTTTTGCATTTAAAGTTTGTTAATAAAGAAATGGTTTTACTTTCTTGAATTAATTTTGTTTGCCATGATATTGGAGATCAGAGTTTTTAACCGAGTTGATATTGATGTAATTGTTGAACTGAACAAAAAACTGCGTGATTTTCAAAGGGAAAAGTTAGAGAGAACTCCATTTAAATGGCTTGTTTGGATGACACAACCAATTAACATTTCTTGTCCTTTGTTGAAGGAGTTGGTCAGTTGTTAGTCTCCCAATGACCAAAGCTTTAGAATTAGGGAGTTTCTAATTCCTCTGTCTGGTCTAGATGTGTATATGGGGTTAGGCCTAGGGAAAACTAGTCAAGAGGTTAGTTTTATTGATAATAATTTAGGTTTGCTAACTAATATGTTCAATGGTGAGGATATTACTGTCGTCAGTATTGTTGAAAAATTGAATGAAAAAAAATTAAATTCCAAAAAAAAATGTAGAAAACTTCTGCAGGCTTTACATATTGCTTGCTTTTGTCGTATTCTATTTCCCTAGAACTACTAAGACTGTTTGTAGATATCCATTTTATTTGTTAGATAGTTTGGAGGACCTTCATTTATATAGTTTAGATTGATGTTCTTACAATTTCCATCACCAAAATAATTTGCAGGGGATGTATATCTATGGTTGTGTGCCGGTGTTGCAGGTCAGTGTATTATCGTTGGAGTTTATATTTAGTTTAATACATTATTTTATTGATGCACCATTTTTATATTGAACAGTTGTGGACTGTTCAACACGTTGGCATGGGTACACTCAGTTCATTTCCACAAATTATAGACTGGCCTTCTTTGACAATGAGGTCTTCAAGAATTGAATTTGCATTCTTATATAACAAGGTTTGTATTCAGTTTTATTCTTATTTTTCAATTGAAATGGTTACCTGGCAAAAATGTCCCCGACATTGTAGATTGTTTGAGAGTGGGGGTGATAGAAGAAGAGGGGGGTTTGGACATAGTACGAGAAGCACTTGAGTCTGTACGTGTTGAAAGTTTACCACAGAGTCAGGCTGAAAACATTACATGCTCACATAACTGGGAAGGGATGGTGGCACAACAATATAAATGCAGAGGAATAATTGATACAAATTATGTGTGCATTGCCTCTATTGAGAAAGATATACATCTATTGAGAAAGCAGATGAAGAACTGTTAGAGGGAAGGATCCCGTATGGGTGAGGCGGGAACCAGTATGGGTATGAGTGGACCAAATATGGGCAACGCTGGACATAGTATGGGTGAGGACGAACCTACAACGTATCATCATAAACCTAGTATGTCTGACGACCAACATATGTATCATGACGAACCTAATATGGTTGAGGAGGAGCCCACGATGTGTCAGGACTTATCATTATTTTGGTCGGGTCAAGAGGGACATAGTATAAGTCACGACGACTGCACTACGACTGAGCAGGGACATGCTATGGATCTTGAGGATCCGAACATGGGTTAGCAGGGTCAAAATTTTTCGACTCCACAACCAGTCTTTGGTGGGTACCTCGAATACACTGTTCATGATGGAGGAAATGTGGCTGATGTGGGGACATCTTCTCGGTGTCCAGCAACGACACCCATCCGTTCGTATGTTCACTATACCGTACGGTTTGTCGGTCTTGATTTTGGAAGGTTGTATAAGCTTGTCACTGCGAAACGGCATAAGAATGAGTCTATCAGGTACTTTGATTGTTGTTTGGAAATATATTTGTCGAAGGCAAAGTTTATGAGTTTTATATTAACCATATGCTTATGTGAAGTTGTTGTTGTTTACATAGGCTTGTAGTTGATTTTGGTAGACAAATGGTTACTAACGTGAACATTTCTTCACTTCAACCAAGGGCTCGAGTTGACATGGTAAATTTAGTGAATTACAATTATTTTGTTGTGCTTAGTTAGTTGTAAATAATGAATTGATCAAGTTTTGTAGGTTATGTGGTTTGCAACATACGTCATGACCATTAACCAGTTGAACATCGTTGGAAGTGTGAATAGACTATTCGTTAGTCCTTGGTTAGTGGTATGAGATATTGATTTGGTTCTTTTTATGTTTTAAGTGTCAATAGAGCAATATTTTTGCAAGTAATATACTGTTAATGGTTTTTAGACCCACGTTATTAATGAGATGAATATGGACAAGTCTAAATGTCGATCATAGAATCATCATCATTACAAACTATGTTTTGCTCATCATTCATTAGAGTTGGAACTCGTTTTGGGTTGTGAATTTGTAAGTTCGTATCCCATTATATTTAAAACAACTTTATTACACACAATTGTTGTGATAATGACGTTGTCTTGTTCGGATTGTAGGTATTTTTTCCAGCACTTTATAATGGGCACAAGTGGTGTTATGTGCTAAAAGTCTACGACTAGAGAGCTATTTGTAATCTAGTTTATCGATGACCATGATGGATCCCGTGCACTAGTGGACAATGCAATGGTAATTGTACATGTTAAATATTAATTTTATATATACGATTTTCTGAGTGAATTTTGATGTTTGTAGACAAGTCAACTCCACCGTCTGTTGCGCTTGCTGGAGGAAGGTCGTCCAGGTCCTCCAATCACGGTCGTGAATGAAGATGTTCCTCGTCAACCAAATCTGTGAATATTCATGTTTGTTAAATATAGACTACTATATGTGTTTTACTTTGGATTAATTGTTGAGGATGTGCAGCTATGATTGCGGGTTGATTGTAATTAAATGTATGGAATATTGGGACAGTGTGCCTCGGTTTAATGGGAAGACCATGCCAAAATTCACCTCGGTTACTATATAATTTTTTAAGTTTACATGTGTTTTCTGTTTAGACTATGATTTTTTAATATGTTTCATTATTTGACTTAATGTATTATGGTAATTTTTTTTTGTGCAGAAAGAACTTCAAACATATCGACAAGATCTTGTTTGTCAATGGATCCTTCACGATAACAATGTTCGTTGACAAACTGTCTTGGAGGCTTTTAAGCTTATATGAGTTGTGATGATGACTTTAGTCGATTTTTTAAGAAGTTTGTACATTGTGTAGAACATTATGAAGTTCAGTTTGTAAATTGTAATTTGTACTTGGTTTAAGGTTTTACTGTGTTGAACTTTGTGTACAATTATTTCCAACAATGAATGAGTTGATATTTTCTGTGAAATTATAAATGGTGGTGCAATTTGTTACTAAACTATTGTCTTCGTTGGTGCTGGCGAGTAATGGTCAGCAAGTAATGATAAATTTCATACTTAATTGGGCAGGGTTATGCAAATAGTATGTCCAGTGCTGGCAATTGGAGATGGGAATTGTTTGATTCCTTAGTTAAGACATTGGCAGAGTGTTTTATGATGAATAACTGTGACAGAGTCTTAAGTGTCACACTGCATGACATTTTAACTATTTCCTTTGTGATGGCAATTAGAGATGAGAATTGTTTGATTCCTTAGTTAAGACATTGGCAGGGTGTTTTATGATGAATAACTGTGATAGGAGTCTTAAGTGTCACATTGTATGATATTTTAACTATTTCCTTTGTGCTGGCAATTGGAGATGGGAATTGTTTGATTCCTTAGTTAAGACATTGACAAGGTGTTTTATGATAAATAACTACGACAAGAGTCTTAAGTGTCACACTGCATGACATTTTAACTATTTCCTTTGTGCTCGCGAGTAACGGTTAGCAAGTAATGATAAATAACATACTTAACTGGGCAGGGTTATGCAAATAGTATGTCCAGTGCTGGCAATTGGAGATGGGAACTTTTTGATTCCTTAGTTAAGGCATTGCTAGGGTGTTTTATGATGAATAACTATGACAGGAGTCTTAAGTGTCACACTGCATGACATTAATGTATGGCATTGGCAAGGTGTTTTATGATGAATAACTATTTCCTTTGGTCTATGTGATTAATGCAGAAAAAATAATCATGAATTTATCACTTAAATACACAGGGATTGAAGTCTGAATAATTTAACACTTAAATGGATACCAGTTTCAGATTTCAAGTATGAAAAATTGCACAAAACATTACATAACATAATCTATTTTATAGATGTCTAAACAATACATTTAACAATTACCAAGAAAGTTAGACCAATACATCAAGTGGTAGCTCAGAAACCTAAGTCTGTTACATCAAACCAAAATAAAAGGGAAACTCCATTACAATTTAACACATGTCAACTTCCTCCGTTATGAGTGTTTGTGTATACTGAATTCAGTAGTGACATAAAACCCACTCCAGCCATAGGCGAGACCTATTTTAGGCAAAAAATATGTTAGAGGGCATCACAGTCAACGGTAGATAACTTAACAAACATAAAAACAATCACTTAAAACCATTTTCTAACCGGTTGGCTGCCATTATATGAGGACATTGTTGTGTTGAATTGGTTTTCATTACCAACATTAACATTTGAGCATGTAACATGTCCAAGTGTTGTTTGTACGGTTTTAGCATGAGTTGTCCTATTTCGTTTTGCAAATATCTCAGACCTTGACTTCAATCTTGAAGAGTTTGGCCTGCCTTTTCGATTAACAACATTAGGACTACAGATTGAACTATCCACATCAACAATGTTTGGCACGGGTGAGCTGGGGCTTGGGTTATCTTCACACAAAACTCTATCCATCGTTTTCTTCTTCTTTCTGGAACTGCTTTCCTTACATGTCTTAGTACAGTCATAGGCATTCAAATGTTGATATAACAACTTTGTTGTCTTCTCCGACTCACAAGCATATTCTGCTATTTCATAAAACCTCTTACATAATCCATCGTATTGTTCAATATGTGGCTCTTTGACTTTTGAACCATATGATGCTCTAATGTACGCGTGTTTCCTGTGCACATTTTTTCTCCACCTAGATAGTATATACTTATCTGGAGCTTTAGTAACCCTTACATGTGCAAATATGAGTAGTGAGTAACGATAAACAATTCCCCTAAACTCAAATAGAAAACAGCTGCAATTAATGTTCATGTTTGCTCGATTGAAGCTTATAATGTAAATTTTGTGTTCTGGCTTCCCGTTGTGAATTGCCTCCTCGACAACATCATACCTACATGCATGACCCTCCACAAATACTTTGTCAACAACACAATTCATTTCCCCCCTAAATTCCATTTGGATTTCTTGGAACTTAGCATATGTGTATTCAATTTGGAATTGTCTTTCGAGTAGGGATTGAGATCCACAAGGAATAACCTTACTCATGGACGCGAAGTCAGCTTCATACTCCTTTTCTGCCGTATGTTGCAAGGCATTGTCGTATTCATGAAAAAATTGCTGGAGTGTAGTGTTGGAGTTGATATAACCATCAAAAAAGGCGTTCATGCTTTCACTCCTTTGTGTAGTTGACATTCCAGCCCAAAAATGTTGCTTCAAATAACAAGGAACCCACCGATGTCATTCTTCGTATAAATTTGTCAACCACTCATGACCCTCGAATTCATATTTGGTTACAAATCCATCCCACTCCCTTTCAAATTCAATAATAGTCGAAGACTCATACACCACAGTCTTCATCATGTGTTTGATATCCTTGTACTGTCCAAACCGTTGTAGCTTTTCCGGTATCTTTTTCATGATGTGCCACAAGCACCACCTATGGCTTGTATTTGGGAATACACATTGTATTGCATTCTACATCGCTTTGCATTGATCAATCACGATGCCTTCTAGTGGTTTATTGGACATACATCGAAGCCAGCATTCAAACAACCAAATAAAGGAACTTGTGTCCTCAGACGACAACAACCCACACCCTAACAAAATTGAGTGCCCGTGATGATTCACACCCACAAATGGTGCAAATGCCATGTCATATTTATTGGTAAGATAGGTTGTGTCAAAAGAAATCACATCTCCAAAATATTTGCATGCAGCCCTAGTTCGTGCATTGGCCTAGAAGACATTGCGAATCCAGCTATCTTCATCAATGTCTATCTTAAAATAAAAATCTTTATTCAACTGGGACATGCGTAAAAAATGGGTTAGCAAGGCCTTAGCATCACCATGCTTACGCAATGCCTTACGTACATCTCTCTCAGTAAATTCCATGTTGTCATATCCCCCAGCTGACGACACTAACGACCTATAGCTCTTATTTACCCGCACACAGACTTCATCATTCATATCCACTGTCCTCTTCGCCTAAAGATTGATTTGTCTATTGCCACGAAACAACCTTGATTTTGTTGGGCTTAAGTCGTGAGAGTGTTGGTCGCTAACCGACATAATAAACCATTTCCCATCTTTTTTACCAACTGTTATGTGTGCACCACATTTAACTGACTGAGTGGGTTTTGTACCCACCTCTGGTGGAATGGATGAAACATATGTCCCTGCTCTTGCACACACTAACAGTAAGTACCTAAGTTCGTTGTCAGGTCTTTGTCCTTATTCCAAAGCCCTTTTAAATGTCGTACTTGCGATAAAAATTTCTTGCATCATCTACACTATTAAAACACATTCCAATAGTAGGTTAAACTTCTATACCATCATTGGAAAGGTTAATAGGAAGTTCATTTGGGACGTCCTAATGATCATTTGAAGAAATATATGTTAGTGGATACAACTTGTCATGACTTGGTGGAACTGCTGAGATGGAAAAGTCCATTGCTTGAAAAAAATTCATTTTCATATTCAACGACCCTAGAATGAGTAAAGTACATTTAATGCAATATTTAGGTTTGAATAGTATATTGGTAATGGACATTCCAACCACAAATGTTAAAGCATACAGTTTTGGTTGAACGAAAATAACACAATTGCTACAACAAAAATGTTAAAGATCTGTATTCTATGTAAATAACAACCATTTATTAACATTCATTGGTATTGTTTTATTATTAAAAGAATTTATTACAAATGTTACCGAATCACCAATGCCATTGTTACATTCATATTGTCATTACAAGCGCAATAAATACACACTAACCTGTTGTCCTTGGTTGGTTGAGATTAATGTTGGTTGTGGTTGCTTTAAGTGGTGGTGTGTTGTGGCCGACCTTAATATTGAATGAACATAATGGTAGTTGGTGTGGGTTTGGTGACAATTAGAACAACACCTAATGCAGGCACTGAACCTTTGTTGGTGAACTGTACATGGCAGGAAGGAAAACGGGTTACATAACGGGCATTTACTTCAGATCTTTGATCTAACAATACATCAGTACGGGATACAAGGGCGGGAAGGTAAACCAAAATCAATTGAATAGGACCGGGTTCTTGCCCTGAAATCACCCAGCCACAGTCAATGGAAAATTTTGAGGAATTGATATAGACACAGGTGATCTTGAAAGCTTCATTCAACGTTGTAACACTAAGACTCCCCTCATTCCAGGACCCGCTAGAAATGTACAAGTTGTTTTGCTAAATCGAAGTTCAAATGATGGGATAAACACGCAACTATTTCTGAAGGAATTAGGTGACGAAACCCACCATCGAGACTTTGGTAATGGGCCGAAAATTTCATTGTCTTTCATGGTAATTTCTTAACTGACAACAGTAAATCCAGATTTGGACCTCATTTCGGTTCATTTTGTTCTCAGGGTTGGTGGATGGGAAGACCACAATGCAAGTTATGCCCTTGGCAAAAGGGAAAACTTCAATGGAACTGTCACTACTCCCTTGCATTGTCAAAGCCTGTCAACCAAACGGGTTAGGGGACATTAAAATCACAGTGAAGGTTAACATTCCATATTATATACAACATACATTTTGTTAACCATAAGTACACAAAATTTTAATGTTTGTGAACTGTACAGGATCCTACTACAACTGCTGAAGCTAGTGTTCATCGCAAGGTGTTACAACATCCTGAATTTCGAAGTGACATAGTTGTTGGATCTGTCTTGCTCTTAAAAAATGTACTTGTCTTTGTAAGTAATTCATATTGATAATGTTATATTATTTGGTGGTTACTGAGTTAGTTCTTGCTTTCTCATAGGTCAAAGATTACAGTCCCAATCAAAGGGTTTTGTATCTCAACATAACTATCAATAACATTGTCAAGGTACACCTTTCGAATAATAAACATATTAATGCTAAATCATGTCTTACTTAGGCTAAAATTGTTATGTCTGATGTGTAATTAACAATGTTTTCTTGGTATTCAGATCTGACATTGACCCTCCTAATGACGAACTACTGAGAGCTTCACACCCCTTTGTTTGGACATGACCAGTTGTAGGTATATTGAGCATTTTTACCTCATTATGGGTTTCAATTAGTAGGAAAGATTATTACATTATTTTTTTCACATTCAAATCAACTATATCTTTCTTTATTTTTTTTATCCAGATCCAAAGCATTTGAAATTGGTGGAGAACATTGAAAATGTAACAAATGGAAATTGACATCAGTCAACGATCTTGAAGTCCTTGTCTTTACATTTTGGAAGAACTTTACTTCATTTTAATGTAATTTCCTCAATGTATGTATGAACCTTGAATTTTGGTAATCATTAATGTTATCGGATTTCAGAAATTGTATTTGTAAACTCTAAACTTTGGTCATAAATATTGTAAGGCTAAGTTATTAATGAACGTGGTTATTATGTTTAAATCATAAATAAGGATTTACATGTGTGAAGAACCTCAAATGTTTACCTGTGTGGCATTTCACGATACTCAACCCTCTTTTCTAATGGCAAAAGTAAGGAATGGAGAGTATTGACAAGCCATTGCCACCAAAGCAAATACCAAGTGTGTAATAGTATGTAGTTATGTGTGTAATTGCGTATTACTAACCAACCACACATTGAACAAACCAAATGAGTTCACACATTAAACCCACACCTCAAGTCTTAACCTGTGTGGCATTTCGTCATACTAAACCCCCCTATCGAATAGCAAAAGTAAGGAATGGAGAGTGTTGACAAGCCATTGCCACCAAAGCACATACCAAGTGTGTAACATTATGTAGTTATGTGTGTAATTACATATTACTAATCGACCACACATCGAATAAACCAAATGAGTGCACCCATTAAACCCATAACTGAAATCTTGACCTGTGTGGCATTTCATCATACTAAAACTCCCTTTCGAATGGAAAAAGTAAGGAATAGACAGTCTTGACAAGCCATTGCCACCAAAGCAAATACCAAGTGTGTAACAGTATGTAGTTATGTGTGTAATTGCACATTACTGACTGAACACACATCGGATGAACCAAATGAGTTCACCCATTAAACCCACAACTGAAGTCTTTACCTCTGTGCCATTCCTTGATACTGAAATCCCCTTTCCAGTGGCAAAAGTAAGGAATGGACAGTCTTGACAAGCCATTGCCACCAAAGCAAATACCAAGTGTCTAACAATATGTAGTTATGTGTGTAATTGCACATTACTGATTGACCACACATCGAATGAACCAAATGAGTTAACCCATTAAACCCACAACTGAAATCTTTACCTCTGTACCATTCCATGATACTCAAATCCCCTTTCCAATGGCAAAAGTAAGGAATGGAGAGTGTTGACAAGCCATTCCCACCAAAGTAAATACCAAGTGTGTAGCAGTATTACTAACCGACCACACATCGAATGAACCAAATGAGTTCACCCATTAAACCCACACCTCAAATCTTTACTTGTGTGGCATTTCGTCATACTCAAACCCCCCTTCCAATGGCAAAATTATGGAATAGAGAATCTTGACAAGCCATTGCCACCAAGCGAATACCAAGCGTGTAACAATATTACTAACCGACCACACATCAAATGAACCAAATGACTTCATCCATTAAACCCACACCTCAAATCTTTACCTGTGTGGCATTACATGATACTCAACCCCCCTTTCCAATGGCAAAAGTAAGGATTGGAGAATGTTGACAAGCCATTGCCACCAAAGCACGTACCAAGTGTGTAACAGTATGTAGTTATGTGTGTAATTGCGTATTACTAACCGACCATACATCAAATGAACCATATGAGTGCACCCATTAAACCCACAATCAAAATGTTGACCTATGTGGCATTTCATCATACTAAAATCCCCTTTCGAATGGAAAAAGTAAGGAATGGACAGTCTTGACAAGCCATTGCCACCAAAGCAAAGACCAAGTGTGTAATAGTATGTAGTTATGTGTGTAATTGCACATATCTGATTAACCACACATCGAATGAACCAATTCAGTTCACCCATTAAACCCACAACTAAAATCTTTACATCTGTGCCATTCCATGATACTCAAATCCCCTTTCCAATGGCAAAAGTAAGGAATGGAGACTGTTGACAAGTCATTGCCACCAAAGCAAATACCAAGTGTGTAACAGTATGTAGTTATGTGTGTAATTGCACATTACTGACTGACCACACATCAAATTAACCAATTCAGTGCACCCATTAAACCCACAACCGAAATGTTTACATGTGTTCCATTTGTTCATCCCTAAACCCCCTATCACTGTCATAAGTAAGGATTTGAGAGTCTTGAGAAGCCATTACAACCACATCAAACACAAACTTTGTTATAGTATGTAATTAGGTGTGTAATTGCACATTACTTACTGACCACACATTTTATCAACCAATTAAGTGAACCTCTGCCTTGGACAAGTGAAATATTGACATGTTTTATAAGGTGGGAGTGAACACACACACAACAAAATCTCTAACAAAATAGCAAGGATGACATAGAATTCGGGCTGACATAAGTTCATTAATGTAAGCAACTTCAGAACGATATATTAACACCTCTTTCAAACTTTACATGCAAAATATCCATTCAACAAAAACTATGAAAACAAACTTCCAAAAAATAATAATGCACATAAATAAACTATATTTTCATTCAACTGTATCCAAAATATACAAAATAATAACATTGTATTTGGTACACAACCCTCTTTCGGTGGCTTCACTAATGTCTTCTTTTCCTATAATATACAATCCAGGGCGATTTACAAAGAGCACTTTTTTCTCGTGCTCGAGGGTCGGCCTTCATGCGCTTATACATGTTGCTCAGTTGACCTTGTTCACATTGACGTTCCACACCACCTTCTTTAAAAATTGCGGCTACAACTTCAACACCAGATTGAAATAGTGGTTCACCTTCAAATACAGCTTCTTCAAACACTCCTTCACCAGCATCAACTGGACCTACTTTAGCACTTTGACATTTGTTTGAAAATTTGGCTTCTTGTTCGGCAAAACTCAGTTTCAGATCCCTCATTTCAGCTTCCAATCTATCTATCAATGATACTTGATGTTGAGATAGACATTTCAATTCCGAAATTTCATTTAAGATCTGTGTATGGTTTTCTTCAATCTTCTTCTTATCATGAAGTTGAACCATCTCAAGTTTGAAGGCTTCTTTCACCACCTCCTCATGACACTCTTCTTTTGACAATGATAAGTTACAAATTACCTGCAAAACAATTTAAATAAAACAACAATATTAATGACAAAACAAATGGGTCATAACTAATTCTAACCCAATTAACACAACTAAACTCACAATGTTAGTGTTCATGGTTGATTCAACCTCGTTGTCACCAACCCTAACATCCTTCCAATGAAGGATTCTAGGGAATTCGATTCTAGTTTTTTCCTTTGGGAAAATCACATGTTGAAAAGTCCATAACTACAATAAAATTAGAAATCACAAATTAAACTTCAACACATAAACAATTTGTAAATGAACATCATAAAGTACTTATATTTACCTACAACATGAAAACACATCTAGCCACACAAACAATCGAAGACTGCTCAATTTGAATAGACCAAAAAGCTTTACACAAGCTTTTCACCAAATATGTATAAACAACTGCCCCCCAATTAAAACTAGAAAGCTCAACTAAATTATCTACAAGCTGAAACAGACATGGATACACATTTCCCATTCTATTGGGAAACAAGAATTCAGATAAACCTAACAAAATATATAACTTACAAAAATCCTCAGGCCTACCATCACCCTCACATCTAACAAGTTGATCATAAACCATGCTAACTTTAACTATTCCACCACCGAATAAACTCCTACACTCACTATCAACATTTTCACATTCTATATCTACATCTAACCCATAAACTCTGAGACCTAATGCTACACAAACATCTAACAAAGTAAATGACACAAACACACACCCAAACACAAATCCACCTCTTTTCTCTACCCATCTTCTACACAATTCTCTCAACAAAATCCTACTAATTCTAACTTCATTAGACAATACAGTAAACCAACCGAAGGGTGTACCTTCAATGCAATGCCTCTGTTCTAATGTTAACAACTTATTTACAGTGCCTAAATATTTGGGGTAACAAAAATGACGCACGCATAGCTCATGTTCTTGTGAAGAACTCTCCACACTTGACATTTTTTTTTCCTACAAATCAATCCTATAGTGTAAGCACTGTATTTCTTTTCTCAAATGAACGATGAAAATAAAAAATCATTCCCATACACCAACATTGATTCCCAATACCACCAAAGCAATGAAAAACCAAGAAATCAAATGTGTAAAAGAACAAAAAAACCTACGTCGTCGCCGTCATACTCCTTCACTTCGTCGCGTTTGCTCAACCTATCGCCCATGACTGGTCTCCTTCCCCAAAAACCCTTGTAACCAAAACCTTAAACACTGGCTCTGCCTTTGCCATCGCCATCACCATCCAACTATCCTACCGTCTCCGTCATCCACCTTCTCAATGCTCTTCCCCCTTTCCTATTCGCTCAAACTCGTGCTCACACGCAAGTAATTCCCCGCGAAACAGAGAAAATGTTTTCGAAACCTTCAAAATGTGTTCGAAAATACAACAATGCCCCTCAGCCACTTTGTCAACCAAATACCAACTATACCTTCATCTATGTTCGATAAGTTACCACGTTTGTGGGTGGCAAAAGGGTGGATGCCACATAAGGTTGGCAAAAAAACTTTTTCCTTGTAATTATACAGCTCATGTAAATGACACCATTTTCATTGTTGGCAACCGAGAGTGGTAAAACCAAAACGATTCAATACTTTGGTTGTTTTGCAAAGCATGCACTGTTCCATTTCGGTTGAGCTTCCGATAACTCAAACCGGCAAAATCAAGTGAAGATTTCTATGCCTATACAAGAACCATTCCTTCACATAAACGGGAGATAATTTTCAAAATTGAAATTGGAGAGAGCATTTTCGAGAATCTGTGAGTGAGAGACTAAGAGGAGATTGAAACGTTCACCAGAGAGCTCATCGGTGGAGGAAAAGCAAGCTTCGAAGCTCACCGGAAAACTTAGAGCTCACTGGAGAAGAAGAGGAAGCAATACTAAAAAACGCTTTGCTAGGAGGAATTTGCACTTCAACAAGTAAATAACAATTAACATTTCCTCTGTTTGAATATTTTTACTGTGCGTTTACTATTCATTGTCTTTTTTTGGAATAATTCTACTGTTCATCTTTCGATTTGTGTTTAATACTCTCTTTGCTATGTTCTGTCTCTTGAATATTCTAGAACTGTTTTGATCATATATTATTCAAATTGCAAATGCAAGTATCATGTAACCTTGGTATTGAAGGTGTTATCTCCCGCGAGGTAATAAATGTTTTGCACCTTTCACTAAAGACCTACATGAACTCTAGCTTTCAAACGTTAATCCTTTTAGCCGAGAATAATCATGCTAGAATACATATTTTTACACTTTTGTTTATATTTTACTCTGTGTTGTTAATCTTCTATCATATCTTTCACCTTGTCTGAGTCACGCTTTGATTGTTGGCTTATGTGTTTTGAGATTGTTTTGTTAAATATTATTGTTCCATGCATTTCATGATCTGTTTTGAATAAAGCGCATAGATTTTGTAAATATTATAAGTGTTTTAGTTTTCATTTTTTTTCATAGTCACATGTTTCCCTACCTTCGCAACTTGCCCAAACTCAATAGCCTTAGTTATCATAGACACCAACAAAGAGAGGTGCGGCTGCTCTCTCATCTTGTTTCTCAATTCTAATACAAATTAGGGTACGTGAGGAAGGGTGTGGGCCTAGTCCAATTTCAGTAGTAACAACTGTAAAAAAAATATATAAAAAAAGTGAAATGTGACTAATCATATAAAAGGAAAAGTGTGCAGTAGTTAATTGGCAATGTAAATTAAAAGTTCAGGGAGCATGAGTGTTTTACATTTCTTAAAAAAATAAAAAAAAGTGTGGCAATATATTGTTATTAAACTAAAGGAAAAATAATAAAAAAACTGATGTAATAACCAGTATAGACTTGGCCCATTTCTTTTCGGTTAATGAATGACATAAGGCACTTGGCATTTCTTTTATTTAAATTTGACATTTAATACCTAATAAAAGGGAGTGACGTGTTCCTATGATTAGGTGTGTGTTAAGTGTTTCAAAGCACATTTTTTTTGTTATTTAAAAACTATTATTTTTACTTTTTTTATATTTCTAATAGATTTTATATTTTATTAAAAATATATTATATTTAAATATTGTTTTCTTGGTGTTTTATTTAAAAATAATTTGATTAAATTTTCAAATGACCGTAGGCGTCATGCGAAATTTATTTTAAAAAATAAATTTTCGATTAAATATTCAAATGGTCGTACGTGTCATACGGAATTTAATTTGAAAAGTTTTAACTTCATGTAGAATATCAAAAGGTCGTACGCGAATATCAAGTTTCTCAAAACAACTCATCTATCTTCCAGAACTACATATGCCCTAATTCTCCATTGCTTTTAATGGAGATACGTAGAAGCAGGGTCAAACCTTGTCGGGTCCCTTTAATTTAAAATTCATTTTTGTTTTGTTTTATTTTAAAATCTTTTTGTTGTATTTTTGGGTACTCCTGCTTTACTTGTTTTGTTAGTATTATTTTTGGAAATTTAAACATTCTAAAAAACCATATTTGTTGTTGTTCATTTTGATTAAAGTACTATCCTTAGACAGACGTTGTGGCAGTGCTAATACCTTCCCCACACGTAACCGACTCCCGAATCTATTCTTTGATTCGCATACCAACTTTTCCTATTCTTTGGTTTTTCCCTAGTTTTTCTTAATAAACTATGGTGGTGACTCTATCTCTTTTTTCACTCCTTTCCATTTTAAACATTTTTTCCATTTTCGGATTGTCGTCATTTCGACCGTTTGTAATTTGGGTTGTGCATTGTTTTACAGCTGCTATGGGGTGTAGTAGGTTGTGTGTTGCAGGGTATAGTGTTGACTTGCGGGGAGCAAGGGTAATTGTATTGTATTGAACTGATCTTGGTGATCTTTTTAGGGGAATTCTTTGCTTATTGGAAAAGGACTGGACGTAGCCCTTAAGGAAGGGTAAACCAGTATAAACCTTGGTGTTCTTGATCTCTCTTTCTCCCTTCTTGATCACTTTTCATATTTGTTATTATATGTTTAGTTAATTGTTCATTGCGTTTAATAAATTGTTCATCGACTATTGTTATTTTTGTGTTCTCTGAAATTGATTAAGATATCTATTCAATTGATTGTTCCTGTTCTTAATTTCACATTGACTATTTCTAGTTAATTGTGATTGCTAGGTAATTGATTATATTTCTGAAAACTATTTTTCTTAAATCATCTGTTATTTCTGTTTTGGTCTATTAAATCTAGATTGCTTTGTTGTGTGAGTAATTCTTAATCAACTATTTCTAGTGTTTATCTGATTGTTGTGAACTGTGCTGATTTGAGTTCTTTGTTCAACTGATTGTATTTGTGTTAGAATAAAATACTTTTTGTTGATTATTCTCTAATTGCGATACTCAATAAATTGTTTCTGTGTTTTTTTTACTTAACTATTTTCTGAGTTATTTGGATTGACTTTTGATTTTAGTTTACTGCTTCCACATCTCAATCCATTGATATTTGTTGTTTACAGTTTTGTGTGTGTATTTAGTTGATTGTTCTTGATATGGAATTTATTGACTTTTTATTGTGCACTTCAGAGTAACACTTTGATTGTTTCACTTGAGAACTTTCATTCTATATTTCAAATACTTTCCATTTTTTTGCGAAAATTTTTGAAAGTTCAATTCACCCCCACCCCCTCTTGAACTCGGCCTAAACTTGTTTTCAGAAAAGATATGTGAGTTTGACACCATGATCATGCCGAGATGGTCGTGCACCATCACATGTTGAAAAATATAAGTGAGGTCGAGACCTTGGCCATGCGGAAGGGGTTGTGCACCATCACAAGTTGAAAAATATAAGTGAGGTCAAGACATTGGCCATGTCGAGAGGGTCGTGCATGGTCATATGTTGGAAAAGAGTCAGCCCCACCCCAAGGAGTGGGCCAACGTTGAAGGAAACATATTGAAATTTGTAGGAAAACATCAGGTGAACGCAAAAATGAATTTTGGATTATGCATGTTTAAAGGTGGGTGCATGAATACATGAATGTATGTAATATTTTTCCATATTTAGTATTCTTGTAATGAATGAGAATGCATGAGGCTATTTTTTTTCATTTTTTTATGCTTATGATGAATGAGAATGTATGGAAGAAAGCATGAATGCGTGAAGTTGCATGGATAAATGCACTAGACTCCCTCTTTCTCAGTTTTAATTTTTTCGTTCTTTGTTGTTTTCGACTTTTTCTCTTCCCTTTTGGGCTTTTGATACACACTTTTATTCTTTTTTCTTTTTTCCCTCTTTTCCCTTTCTTCTTTTATTTTCTTTTTATCACTAAGAATCGAAAAGCTATTTGACAATCGTTGAATTCATTTCAACTCAAAATTTTTGCCTTGTTCTTGAAAATGAGGGATGTTTCAAATCCCGAAGTTAATATTAAATTAGGGACATTATTGACTTTGTCTTTTGCATCATTGTTTTAATACATGTGTGCTTGAATGATGATGAAAAAATGTGGGAGAGGAGATTTAAGATATTTGAAGGAAGTTAGGATTATGTAGGATTAGGTATGATGCTTCTCACATGTTCCTCTAAGAGTCGAGTCTTGTGCAAGGTATACATGCGAGCAAAGGTGCCCCAGTTTTGGTTTATCAAATATGCTAGACGAAATGTGAATGGCTTATTTGCAGGATTGAAAGAATATCCAGGTTTGATGAAGGCACAACATCATATAGAGAAAACTATATGACGCAAATGGAAATTGCCCCAGTTTAAATGAACAAGGGTGAAAGGTGATTTAGTTTTTGTAAGGTGGAAAATGGATTGTAGGGTATGGATGATTTTGGTGTTGTTATTTTATGGACAGAAAGCATTGTCGTAGTGTTGCTTTCTTCTCTATTTCTTTGTTCTCAGTCGGCTTGTTGATTAGTAAATCCTTTTCTATCAGAGACATTTCAATCATTTTCATTTCTTCTTCCTTTTTTCCCTTATTCTTTTTCCTTTTTTCGACATGCATTGTTAGTCACATCCTTTTATTGCAAGGTTAAGCTTTATGAAAATCATCACAATCATTCTTCAATCTATATGGACTTTATTAGGCTTGTAATGTGGCTATGGGCTATAAGATGGTGAAGAAAAGGATATAACGGCTCAAAAAAAATATTTGTTGGTCTATATTTATTTTGAAACAAGGATCACTAGCCAAGTGTTGTGAAAAATAGTTAAGGTTTTCTATTATAAGCATTCTATCATTTTTCATCATTTTTTTCCATTTTCCTTTTCATATTTTTTCCATCACTTTGTGATAACATTTCTTGTTGTCGATTCACATCATTCTTTGATGGATTTCTTTGATTTGACTTTTTGAAGCTTTTGACATACACCTTGAACTGAGTTTCAAGATAATGATGATCCTTGTTTAGGGTATTTTGAAAGGAAATATTTATTTTTGGCTCAAAAAGGGTCCAATGGATTTATAATCTTTTGGATGAGGAAACATAGTCATATATCATTTTGTATCATGATTGTTTAATTTTCAAAGAGATTAATAATGTAACAAAATTTGATGACTTCCAACACGTGTCGTTTTCTTTCTTTTCTTTTTGTTTTTCGTTTTCATTTTTCTCGTCCTCTCTTTTGTTCTGACTGCCCTTCCGGGTTTTTAGTCTAACGAACCTTCTGTTTTTTTATGTTGTTGTAGTTGCCCCTGATAGATTGGAGATCAACTTCTCAACTGAGAAAGCCCATCATTTCTGCTCTAGTGTGATATTCTTATTTTGGTATCTCAAACAATGGTGATATTTGTTAGAGATCCTTTCAGTTTGGGGGATGAGGAAAGGCTTGAAGGTGTCAAGCAAAATTCAATGGAAAAGCCAATTTTTACACATTATTAAAATATCAAGCTTCGAAAGATGTTTAGTATCCCTAGTCTTTTATTATTTTCACAATATCATGAACTCATAAAATTGTATCAAAGGAAACAATTGACTCAACATGTGACAATATTTTTCTCTTTTTATTTTTTCATTTTTTTCCTAAATCAACAACATACCATGAACTAAAGTGGAAGACAAACAAATTTGATATTTATGAGGAGCAAATGTTTCAAAATTTTATTTTTTTTTCAAAAGAATAACGTTATGGAGTGAAATATGAATGCATGTCAAGATGTATGATGCATGAAAAACTAACAATATGGATACATGTAACAACTTGTGGATGAATGTTGTGTATTATTCAAGGTGGTACGAGAATGCAAAAAAAAAAAAAAAAAAAAAAAAAAAAGGTTATGGATTTGAAAATTATATACATGGTATCATGAATGTATAAATGAAGACAAAATGCATATGAATGCTTATATGTACAATGTTCAGTAATATGATATTTAACTAACAATGTAACCGACGTGGCTAAATCACAATGATAAACAATGCATGCTTGTACCGCAAGAGGTACCTATTCATGACACATGGATGCAAATGTAAGACACTTATTAATATGTACAAGCAAATTGTGAGTGGTAGAGGAATGAAAAATCTCCCTTTGTGCCCTAATCAAGGTTAAATGTAGCGGTGTTTAAAGGTTTAGGAAAGTAGATGTGTACTCACATGGGATGGCTCCTCATCCTTAAAATATTAGGCCACTAGAGCTTTGCCTCAGATCAATGCATTACCTACATTAGTTGGTAGCCAAGTTGGTATGAGCATGCAACTTAAGAGAACAAATTCTAGCTGGGGTTCTCACAATAGCCAGAATGGGAAGTACATCCTCATTGACACTGCTACACAACCCCTTCTAATTCTAAGCTTTCTCAAACCTAGGTATAAGGTCTCACTCATTATATACAATAACAATATTTTGTGTGTATGAAGGGAGAAAATGTATACCCATTGTCCCACCAGCAAAACAATCACAAAAAGTAAATTCCAAGCATATATAACATGTCTTCTTCCTTAGGGTTAAATATTGCAACAATAATAAAAACAGGAAAGTAAATACATATGTAGAAAAAGAAGGGAAAAGATAAACATTTAGATAACTACATTTATTTTTTACTCAGTTAATTAAATTTGTCTAACTCTCTAAACATATACTAGTGGAGTCGCAATCTGTCACAACCGAAATCACAACGGGGACGATGAACAAAAATATAAAAAGGTACTGCTTTTTAGGAAATAAAACAAACAAAGGAGTCGTCATCATATTTTATTATGGAAAAAGCAAAGATAAGGCAATGATCTACGAAATTATATTAGGGTTTGGGAGTCGGTTATGTATAAGGAAGGTATTAGCACCCTACAACGCCCGTCCTAAGACGATACCTTTAATCAAATCAGCATAACAAGTATGATTTTTTATAATATTTATTTTTCCCAGAAAAAAGCAAGTAGAAACAAATGAAATACTTTTTTTTTTATTTTTGGGCCCGACAAATATTAACCTTGCTCTTATGTATTTCCATCTATGATGGAAACTCAAGGTTTACGTAGTTTTGGATAGAACATTGTTTGTTGGTGCATCAATTTTTTTTTATTTTATATTTTTTTATTTTTGAAATTTAGTATTTGAAAATTTTGATATTTTTATAATTTTTAGAGTACAAGATACTGTGAGAGAGTATTCATGATACCCTTGACAAGTCATGCTGTTAGTAGATATAGTGTAAACTATTTATTTTTGAGAAAAAAACATGGTTTTTTTTAATTTTTTTTAAATACTATTAAGCATAAGATGATATGAACAATCTTACAAATACCGAAATAATTATTATTTTCTAAGTTTTGTATTAAATATCCTAAGGCGTGAGGCCATTTTAATATCTAATATTATTTATGAAATGCCAAAACTTGCTTAAAATGAACAAAAGATCAAGGTGGTGTATTTAGGAGAGAAAAACAAATTGCAAAACATTTAAGAGAAATATTAGGTAAAATTCATAAGTGCGATTCTTATTATATATGTCTTAAAAAAAAAAGAAACATGTAAAGCTAGTGAGTAAGCAAATAAAATGTGCTATGTAAATAAAAGAAGGTGCAAATAATGATGCAAAGGGTTGTCGGAGTAGCGACTGTTGCATTGTTCTCCTTTTTTTATTTGAATAATAATATTGAAATTGAAATGGAGTAAGATGAAATGTAAATGAAAATATATACCTATGCAATCTAGTAGTCTCCATATTGATTTTCAATGGCTTTTATTGTAAATTAGTTTTGTGAATGACTTTTGATTGTGAATTGCTTCAGATGGATGAAAAAAAAGAAAGGGATGACAAACTGAAATATGCTGATATTTATGGGTTTGAACCTTAACCTTGTTGGGTTGAGGGGGTATTGTGTAAAATAAGGTTTAAACCGAGTTCAAGAGGGGGGTGAATGGAACTTTCAAAATCTTTTCGTAAATATGAATTGTTCTTGAAATAGAGAATGAAAATTATTAATTCAATCAATCAACTCGTGTAATTATGGACTGTCCAGTAAACAATCAATTGTGTACAGCGGAAATTATCAGAGATAAACCCAGAAAATAGTTTATAGTCTAGAAATGTATTAATCCATATTCAAGATGATTAAACACAATCCAATAGATTAGAAATAACCCAAAAATACAATTGATTCAGATATATGTAAACAGATTCAGTGAACAGTTTATTAATCGAAAGCAAGCAGATAATAAAAAGATCAAAAAGAGAGAAGAGTGTTGAACATTAGACAGTCCAAAGTCCCTTTAGAGAATCAAATCATTTGATAAAGTTTTGATGATAACAAAATTGAAGTATACATTTATATTTCATGACTTATATACATTGCACAGTTAACATTATTATTATTATTAAAGCAGGAGACACATGGTCCATAAAGAGATAAGTTTTCTTACTATTTACTTTTATGTGTTATTGATTTGATTTAAAATTTATTTTATATCTTATTGTGCTCTAACGTTCAAATTTGTTCATAACGGAAAATATTCAAATTATTATGAAGCATTTAATTGTGGTTAATTGATTTTATATCATAATGTGCATTAACGTTCAAATCTGTTCATAATAGAAATTATTCAAATTATTGATGAGTATCTCAGATATAATATAATTTCTCTTTGTTATAAATAAATTATTTCCGATACAGACTTAATCAAGTTTAATGCAGTATGAAAATTAGAGAAATATTTCCAGTTTGAGCTTCATACATCAGAAAGTCAAGATTGCTCTGTTCAAGCATCCCAACGGCTAGTTTCTAAAAAGCTACATATAGAGGAGCAAGTTCAAGTTGAAGAATAACAACAAGGAGAAGCGAAAAGAGAAAAACATCATACAATACATTTGAAGAAAATATACTGAGTGTTTATTGTCAATCTGCTATTGAGAGCATCTAGAGTTTTGGGTTGTGTGAAACCATTGTGTAATTCTTCACCATTGTGAAGTAAACCCTTGTGAGCTTTCATTGTTCTCTCCTTTGAGAGTGTTTCTTTAAATCTTGAGTGGTCTTGATCTCAGGGGGAGATTGAGACTGGTATAACCTGGAGAGGTTTGTGTACTCGTGATAACCTGGAGAGGTTTGTGTA